>Ga0007810_1000306_pt1 | contig 14689 bp, 12 predicted proteins | sample CryBogCBE15Jun09_FD_71193 | JGI IMG/M metagenome (GOLD analysis project Ga0007810, IMG submission 71193) | Freshwater microbial communities from Crystal Bog, Wisconsin, USA - CBE15Jun09 | ecosystem: Environmental > Aquatic > Freshwater > Lake | place: Crystal Bog, Wisconsin, USA | collected...
CCCCTCACAAATTTCGGCCATAACTCCCGTTACCTATATGAAAGGAAAACTGGAGTGCAAAACAATTGAATTCAGGATCCATCAACAAAACAAAGCATTTGTTATTTCGGTGATGGACAAGCCAATGACGTTTATTGAAGAAATAATGGGAAAGAAATCGAAAACCCTAGCAAAATTGTTTGATCGGTTCCCCGAGCTTGAAAAAAAATTGCACATGGAAGTAATAAAATAAATGGTTGAATAGACGTACATTTAAACAATACCCCAAAACAGTACACACATGAGAAAATACTTCCTCCTAAGCATAACTATGCTGAGCTTTTACCTAATTACCAATGCCCAAACCGATACGGTTAGCCAATATGCAAAAAAAACATACATGATACCCATGCGGGACGGCACCAAGCTTTTTACCGTTGTGTTAACCCCCGTTTACCAAACCGGCCCCCTGCCATTTTTGATAGAGCGCACGCCCTACGGCGCAGAAAATGCGGTCCGGCAGGGAAACGTCATCAGCAGCACTGCTTTCGGCCCGTTTGAAACGATGGCCAAGGCAGGCTATATTTTTGTGTTCCAAGACTTGCGGGGCAAGTTTAAGAGCGAGGGTGCTTTTGAGATGAACAGGCCACTGTACCATGTTTTGGATAAAACCAAAACCGACGAAAGTACCGATGCTTACGACGGCATTGACTGGCTGTTAAAAAACATACCCAACAACAATGGCAAAGCTGGCATACTCGGTATATCGTACGGCGGTTATCTAGCCTTAGATGCCTCTGTTGACCCGCACCCCGCACTAAAGGCAAGCAGCCCGCAGGCCAGCCCAACGGACATGTTTTTGGGTGATGACTTTCACCATAACGGTGCGTTCCGCTTAAGCTATGGGTTTGAATACAGCTATCTGGTGGAAAATGAAAAAGAAGCCAACAGCGATTTCCCCTTCCCGCAATACGATGTGTATCGCTGGTACTTACAATTAGGCAGCCTTAAAAACGTAAACGACAAATACTACCATAACAGGCTGCCATCGTGGAACGATTTTGCCAAGCACCCCAATTACGACAGCTTTTGGGTGCGCCAAAGCATGTTAACCACCGTACTCACACCCCAGCTGCCGATATTGCATGTGGGCGGCTACTACGACCAGGAAGACCTGAACGGCCCGCAAATTATGTACGGCCAGTTAGAGAAAAAAGACAGCCTTAACCGAAATTTCATAGTGCTGGGCCCTTGGTTTCACGGTGGGTGGATGCGGGGCAAGGCAGATAGCCTAGGCAAGATAGATTTTGGCAGTAAAACAGCTATCTGGTTTCAAGCACTGCAAAAGCAGTGGTTTGATTACTGGCTGAAGGGCTATGGCGATGGTAAGTTTGCCGAGGCCAACGCCTTTCAAACCGGCAGCAACCAATGGAAAACGTACAGTGCCTGGCCACCCAAGGAAGCACAACTAAAAAAACTGTACACCACCGCCAGCCATACCGTAAGCTTTAACAAGCCCACTGCGGCTGGCGGTACGGTGAGCTATGTAAGCGACCCTGCCACACCCGTGCCGTACCGCGCGCAGCCCATTGAGGCCACGTATGGCACCGGCAGCCGCTGGCGGCAATGGCAGGTAGACGACCAACGTTTTGTAACCAGCCGCCCCGATGTAATAAGCTTTACGGGCGACAGCCTAACAGAGTCCCTGACCGTTACCGGCAAAGTAACGGCCCACGTATTTGCGAGTACCACCGCCAGTGATGCGGATTTTGTGGTAAAGCTGATTGACGTGTACCCCAATTTTGACCCCAAAAACCTGGCGATGAGCGGCTACGAGCTGCCTGTTGCCATGGAAGTTTTCCGCGGGCGTTTTAGAAGAAGCTTTGCCAAGCCCGAGCCGTTTACCCCCGGCAAGCCCGAGGAAATAGTCATCAGCCTGCACGACATTAACCACACCTTTTTAAAAGGCCACCACCTAATGATACAAATACAAAGCAGCTGGTTTCCGCTAATTGACCGCAACCCGCAGAAATATGTACCCAACATTTTTGAGGCCAAGGAAAGTGATTTCATCAAAGCCACGCATACCGTGTATTGCAACAGCCAGTATGCCACGTATGTTGAGTTACCGGTGATGGGGGAATAGGTTAATTGGGGATGATGGGTTTGGAGATTGCCATGGGGCTTGCCATTTGGGTTTTCAAATAACTAATGCAAAATTGGTTTTAACAAATGTCATGTATGTTCCACATGATGTGGCGCAAAGGGGGAGCCTACCAAGGTCGACTGCGTGATGCGGTGTTCAACATAAACCTATAAGGTTTTTGAAACCTTATAGGTCTTTTCTACTTTGCCTTCTCCAAGAGTTTAATTAGCAAAGCCCAGGTACGCGGGAAGGCCCCCCGCTCTGCGGAACTTGCAGTTCCGTAGCCGTATTTTGTTGCCTTCGGCAACCATTCCCTTCGCCGTAAGTAATAGCCAATAGCCCCAAAATTATAAGCCCTATGGAGCCACAAACCCAATATTTTGGCCAAGTATAAGATTTATATTTGGCCAAAACATGCTATAAAATACTTGTTTTGGACAAGTATACATCCAACCAACTGAATTTCAAGGCTATACCTGGCCGCGAAAGCAAAGCAGTGTACCGTTAATACGTATTCTTGCTCATATTTCTACCCACCAGCGGCAGCGGGCTGGCGCCTCCTTTTTGCCAAGCCGCAAATTCATGGGCAAAGGCACTACAGGCAATATAGTCGAACAGGTCGGTAAAATGCCCCAGCGTTTGGTAACGCACTTTGGTAATGGGGTGGGTATCCATTTCCTTTAGCTTGCTGCCGTCGGCCGCTTCTTTCAGGTTGGTAAAATCTGTTATGGTGTGCTTACAGCTTTCATCAACGCGAAAACGCAAGCCACGGGGTTCTTTCTCCAGCACAGTGTTAATCCAATTACCGCGCATTACCACGCTGGGGTTGCTGGCCAGCACCCTGCTAACCGGGTGGTATTGGCGCAGACCCTCCATGATAAGCCGAAAGAAGTTATACCCTTTCTCCAGCTTTGTATCTTGCTTGTTGGCGGTGGCGTCGCCGTAAATATACATCCCAGCGTTGTGCGCGGGGTACATACGCAGCAACTCACTGCATACCGCGCTTATAGTGTTGGCGGGTGTTATGGCGGCAATTTCAGCCACCATGCGCAGTTCCAAACCGCTAATTTGAAAAATACCACAAGGCAGGTATGGGTTAACATTGTCATCCCAACTAATATGCAAGGGCAGCGCCGGGTTATAGGGGTAACTGCCCGTGTGCTGTTGCAGGTTAAAGCATTTGTAAAACTCGCCACCGGTTTTAAGCTGCACATCCCAATTGCCTTTTACAAACACTTCGTATTTATACCGGGGCAGGCTGCCAAGGTTTTGCTTATACTCGTTGGTTAAGTGGGGGTTATCCTCAATACTGCTGGGCAGGTACAGCCAGTTTGGCGGCAGTATGCCGCTCACCCAACGGTCGTACACGAGTGTCTTCACCCAGTTTTTGGTGGGGTTGCAGGTGGCCAGTATAATGGGCTTGGGCCTATGGGGGGTGCATTCCCATCGCCCGGCACGGCTAAAGGCAAGTTCAAAGGTATCCTGCCGGCATTCGTTAATCTCCTCAAACAAAAAACCGTTTACCTCAAGCCCTTTAAGCCATTGCAAGTCTTTGTCATTGTCGTAATTCTCGCCTTTAAACAGTATCACGCTGCCATTGGGGTGGGTATAGTTAAAAGGGCTCTCGCGCAGGGTGCCGCCGGGTTGCAGTTTTTTAAAACTGGGTATGGTGGTAGTGCGTATTTTTTCCATGTCCTCGCGTATTACGCACCAGCGGCTGCCGGGGAACAACCTACACATGATCAGCAGGGCCGTCAGGCCCCAAAACGTTTTGCCGCCGCCCATGGCACCCCCGAAAAGTATAAAGGAATATTGTTCGCTGGCAATAGCATCCATGGCTTGTGATTGTTTAGTGGAAAGGGTAAGCATAAGGTTTGAGGGTTTTATGTGTTGGGGTTGAATGTTTAATTGTGTGCGGGTTAAACACAGTGCAATATACTAATTTATTTAGTTATTTGGCGCCACACTAATGGCAAAATATACTACGTACTGTAGTTTTTGGCGTCAGCCACCCCTTACCGTTGTAGCCAAATACCCAACCATTTTTTGTTTTTTAGTAAACGCTTGGATTGATGCATTACGCTTTGGAAACTTCATTTTTATGTTTAACTTTGTAATTCAAAGCACTTTTATAAATGAAGCTACACTTCAGTAAAACCTATTGCCTTTTAACCATCTTGTTGTTTACCATAGAGGTTTTCATCGGCGCCTGTATGCACGATAAATACATCCGCCCGTTCGGGGGCGATTTTTTAGTGGTTATGCTTATATATTGCTTTGTTAAAACGTTTATCGCCTTGCCGGTGAACACGGCAGCCCTATCAACGCTTTTATTCGCTTACATGGTGGAAGTGTCTCAATATTTTAAGTTAGTCAACCACCTTGGGCTTAAAAATGTACCGTGGGCAAATATTCTGCTGGGCAACTCATTTTCGTGGACGGATATGTTGATGTACACCTTGGGCATTTTGATGGCCTTAGCCTTTGAAAAATTAACAACCAAACGCAGCCACACCGCCAATGGGCAATAATTGCTACCAGCAATGTTACCAACAGGCGATGGGAAGTAACCATTGCCCGTAGATACAACACAGGCAAAATTGGGTATGCACTAAAGCTTGATTGTAAACACTTTACCTTATATTTACCCTACGGTCAAAAAAAAACATCCCTAAAACACTCTCGCACATGCAAAAAACAACTGTTACTGTATTGGGAGACGAAGCAAAAGGCTTACAAATTGTTGAAGTTGATTTGGAAGGCATGCTTGGCCGCAACAAGGTTGTGCTTGAACATTTTGTGATAAGCTTTTTACTACAGGGGCATAAGTTAATGAACTTTGCCGGCTCAGATATTTGCATCAACAGTACACAGGCGTTGGTTATTGCCCAAGGCAACTGTTTGGTAACGGGAAGGGGCAGGGGCTCGGAAAATTACAACAGCATACTTTTTTTCTTTAGCAGGCAAAGGCTTACCGATTTTTTGGTAAAAAGAGGGCCACAGCCATTTAGCACCCAAAAGCAAGACTGCCCAAAACCTTGGTTTGTTTTTGAGCAAGATGATTATATTAAGACTTTTGTAAGTTCCCTATCAGTACACCTAGCAACAGCCAATACAAAGCTTTCTGAAAGCTTATTGGCTGTAAAGTTTGAAGAGGTGATGACGTATCTACTTGACAAATATGGCGATGCGTTTCTGTCATTTCTGTCACAGGGATTAAAACATGGTGAGCACCTACCTTTTAAGCAAACAGTGGAGGCTAACAAGTACAACAACCTAAGCGTTAGCGAACTGGCTTTTTTATGTAACATGAGTTTGAGTACCTTTAAACGGCATTTTGTTAAAATATTCAACGAAACTCCGGGCAATTGGCTTAAACAACAACGGCTTGAAAGGGCTAAAAGCCTGCTTGAATCGGGCGCCTCAAAGCCATCTCAAATATTTACTGCCACGGGCTATAAAAACCACTCCCATTTTAGCACCGCCTTTAAGGCCAAATTTGGCAAAGCACCCAGCCAATCTAGTTAAAATTTGAACTTTTTACGTAACCTTTTGAACCATAACCGGTGTATGGTTCAGCCCCGGTATACTAATTTGCAATCGCATTGTAGTTGACGTTACCTCTGTCACGCAGTAGTGGCTATGATTAGCTTAACCTTAAAGCTGAATGTTTAAGGAAGCACAGAGTAGGCATTTGTTTTTTTCGCTGGGGCAATTAACCTTCTACCATCTAATCCGTCTATTGTAATATTTTTTCGCTGGCTACTATTTTGCCGTTGCTAACCTGCCAGTGTATTGCGCGCACCACCCAGCTATGGGATGGTGCTTTTTTAGTAATAGCTGGTATGAGCCGCACTTTTGGCATGCCAGACGAATACAAAAAAACCAGCTGGGTTTGCCATTTTTCGTAGATATTTTTTTGCATTTTCGGGTTTACACTTACCTTCCAGCCTATTACAACCAAACCAAACACATGAAAAAAATAACCACCTTAATCGCTGCTGTCGGGCTACTGCTATCCTGCAATACCGTACCCTCCGAAAAAACAAATGGAACACAAACAGCGCTGCCTGTTGAAGGTACTTGGAAATTAATATCCGGCACACTGGTAGACAACGTAAAAGGCGACACAGTGGTAACCGATTATACCAACGGTAAGTCGTTTATAAAAATACTCAACGGAACGCATTTCGCTTTCTTAAACCACGACCTCTCCAAAGGCAAGGGTAAGGATGCTGATTTTTCTGCTGGCGGTGGGCACTACACCTTGGTAGGTGACCAATACACCGAAATACTTGAATACTGCAATGACAGGGAATGGGAAAACCATGATTTTCATTTTACCCTTACCATTAAAAATGACACGTTTGTGCAAAAAGGCATTGAAAAAATTGACAGTATTGGCGTGAACAGGCTGAACATTGAAAAATATGTACGGGTTAAGTAAGGAAGAATAGCCCGAAAATTTACCTAAGGATATTTATAACTAGACTATTTATATGAAACAACTCTCAACCTCTATCATTTTTTGCTCACTATTTTTATGGGCCTGCTCAAACAATAGCGCAGTAGCCAAAAATACGGTCTACCAAGAGGACACAACCGTAAATAATAATCCTAAAAATAGCAAAGCAGCCAAAGAAACAGAAAAAGTGCTAAAACTTGACACATTCTCACTTGCTCCAGCCGGTATAATAGATGGATGCGGGGCAGAATTTGCTACTGACTCGTTAAATTATGCTGGTGGGCATATGGTTTATATGTCGAATTTGGGAGAAAACCACCTTATTAAAATTGACAACCACTTCATCTTACTAAAAGAGGCTGAAAACAAAAAGATTAAGGATTCAGATGCTGAAAAAATCTATGCGGAAACACTTACCGGCGAAGGCTATACCATTACGATAAAAACAATTTGGCTTAAAAATGATGGTGATGAATTATCAATTTACGGCGGCACCTTGGAGATTACTGACGGTAAAAGTAAAATTTCATATAATATATACGGTGGAATTGGGTGTTGAAGCTCAAATCAAATAAAGAATTTATTAAATATAATAAATTCGTTATTCATCTTTTTTATTCGGTAACATATATGCCATTTATGTGTTGATTATTAAACCTAAGCTCTAGGAAAATTTTTGAATAACAACGGACATTATACAAAGATGGTTGGTATATTGAAAAAAGATAAGCAGTATATTTATGTGTGTCCAGTCAAGCCTGATATTTAAATTCCGATTGCCAAGCATAAAAGTGAGGAAGATAAATTAAAGAGTAAATTCAATACACCATAAACATGCGCCCTAAACCCAAAATAACGCTTTTGTGGTTCCAGTTTTTTTGCATCGGAACAATACTTGCACAAACAAGTTACAAATCGAAATTTTTGGTGGATACAACCATGAAAGACACGTTTGCCTTTACCAAGCATTGGGCATACCCTGAAGGAATTTGGAAGGATGAAAGCGGCTTCCACAACTTAACAGCAGAGAAAATAATGCCCAAGGATACGATACATATCTATTTTACGGCAGATTGCAAAGACAAGGCGTGGCCAGAGGATTCTATTGGATATTGTTACGCCACAAAAAAAGCAGGCACCATTAAGCTTAGGTTTGAAGGCGAATTACCCGGATATTTTGTGGAACATGCTGTTTATATAAAAGGGGACAGTTTTTATGTTAAACCTTCGTTCTCTTATGAATTTTCCACCAAAGGAGAGCAAATGACTTACCCCATCCAACAACAACTGTTAACCTTGAATAAAAAAAGATACCATTTGGGCGATACCATTATAGGTTACATGAGTTGCAGCTTTGTGGAAAACTGGTCATTTCCAGGCTATAAAACAAAGAAAACGAAGATGTTTTTCAAAGGGTATTTTTGCACGCCGTTGAAACAGGAGGAAGGGCTGTAGGCGAAATTTTTTACAGCAAGTCAACGTCGGCATGCAACTAGTGTTCTTTTGAATACATCGGCAAACTCCATCCAATCCACCCAATCCGCGCCCCACTACTTCCCAATGGTAAAAAACATAGCCACTGCAGCAGCCCCCATAGCAATAAAGGTAAACCAAAGCAAGCTATTGGATAGCCAACCGCTTTTGTATTCGCCCATTATTTTTTTATTGCTTGCAATACGCGCAATGATGAACAGCAGCGGCACTGCGGCCACCCCGTTTAACACTGCGGCATACACCAGTGCCTTAACAGGGTCAATACCCACAAAATTTATGATCAGGCCAATAAGTGTTGCAATGGTAATAACCCCGTAAAAACCATGCGCACGCTTTAATTTAAGGTTCAAGCTCGCCTTCCAATTAAGCGCTTCGCTAACCGCATAAGCAGCCGAGCCTGAGAGTACCGGCACAGCCAGCATGCCCAACCCAATTATACCCACTGAAAATATAAGTTTTGCCAGAAACCCTGCATGCGGAAAGGTTTTTACCAGTGGCTCCAAAGCCCGGGCAGCATCTGCCGCCGTTTTAACATCAGTTACCCCGCTGGCATGCAGCACAGTTGCGCCCACCAGTATTATACTCCAGGTGGTTATTTCACTAAACACCATGCCCACCGTGTTATCAACCCGCATGCGGTGAATATAACCCCAGCTTATTTGAGGCTTTCCTTGTTTAATTAAATGGGCGGCTTTCTCTTCTTCCACTTCCTGCGAGGCTTCCCAAAAAAACATATAGGGGGATATTGTTGTACCCAACACACCGGTTATAATAAACAAAAAGGCGAAGCTTAATTCAAAATGCGGCACCACGGTGGCCTTTAATACTGTTGCCCAAGGCTGGTGCACAATAAACACCGTTATAGGGTAAGCCAACAACGTAAACGCTAGCCATTTGAGTATTTTGGCGTATACCCGGTAATTGGTAAATATTTCCAACAACAAAATAACCACGGTAAACAACAGCGTAAGTACTATTAGCGGGGCAGGCACTATTAACTGTGCCGCCGCGGCCATTGCACCAATGTCGGCTCCAATGTTTATGGTATTGGCAATAACCACTAACCAAACCACTGCGTACAATACACCCTTGCTGTAATGTTCCTTTACCACGGCAGCTATACCCTTGCCAGTTACAATGCCAATACGCGCGCAGGCTTCCTGCACAGCAGTCATAAAAGGCAGCATATACAGGGCTGTCCACAATTGGCCGTACCCAAACTGGGCGCCGGTTTGGCTGTAGGTGGCAATGCCAGAGGGGTCGTCATCGGCTGCGCCAGTGGTAATACCGGGGCCAAGGGTATCCATAAATTTCCGAAAGCTGCTTTTTGGCTTCGTCAAATGTTTTTCCACCATATGTTTATGTTTTATTCAACAGCCAAACAGGGCTGTTTTTCAAAAATATTTTTTTGGGGGAGGGGCAAATAATGTGCCTCCACCCAGCCAAGCCATTTTTACCGGCCGTAAATACCTTATGGTCAAAAACCCTGCCGTAGCTAAAAATGCCCATGCTTCCGCAAACGCAAGCCCACTAAATAGTTGACTGCCCCACCATGTTAGCCATTTATCACCGTTATTACAAATTAGCAATACCATTTTGCTGGGCTTCTTTAAAGATGCTCAACAAAACCGTGCGTAAAACAACCAAATCATATTAAACTTTTATCATTTTCTAAGGTCTTTGGCTTAATTACGGCAAAATAGCTAAGTTTACGTATTATCAAATTTGCCTATCACCCAAAGCAAACTACGCACATGAAGAAAATTTACGCATTTGGCATTTACAGCTTATTAGTTATTATTCTTTGCGGTTCCTCCCTCACAACAAAAGCCCAGATTACTACGGTAGCAGGCAGGCCAACCTATTTGGGTGATGGCGGCCCCGCAACCAACGCGGGCCTTTATGGGGCGTATACCCTGGCCCGGGATACGACTGGCAATTTGTATATAGCCACAACCGCTGACAACCGTGTGCGTAAAGTTGATGCAGTAACTAAAATAATTACCACCGTTGCCGGCACAGGCGTTTCTGGATATTCGGGCGATGGCGGGTTGGCTACCGCTGCAAATTTAAATTTCACCGGCGTAGGTTCTCCCGGCTTGGCGGTTGACAAAAATGGCAATGTGTACATCGCTGACTATAACAACAACCGTATAAGAAAGATTGATGTAGCCACCCAAAAAATTGGAACCATCGCTGGAAACAATACCAATGGAGGGTATTCCGGTGACGGAGGCTTGGCAACATTGGCCAGCTTAAGCGGCCCCGAAGGCATAGCCCTTGACACTTCGGGCAACATCTATTTTGTTGATAATGGCAATAACGTGGTGCGGCGGATAGACGCTGTTACCCTTAAAATTACCACCGTAGTGGGTGATGGCAGTGGTATTACCGGCTACGCAGGCGACGGCGGCCTTGCAACAGCGGCAACACTTAATAGCCCTGAACGCATAGCCATAGACGCAAGCAACAATATTTATATTGCCGATGAGTATAATTTTGTGGTACGCAAGGTAGATGCCAACACAAAAATAATATCAACCGTGGCAGGTTCGGGCGTGCAAGGCTTTTCTGGCGATGGTGGCCTTGCATTGAACGCTGCTATTAACAATATTGTTGGCATCACGATTGATACAGCTGGCAATATATTTATTGCTGACCAAGGCAACAACCGTGTGCGTGAAATTACGGCAGCAGATAAAAAAATAACCACTGTTGCAGGCACAGGTGCACTATATTATGCCGGCGACGGTGTACTAGCGAATAATGCCGCCGTTGGCAAGCCTACAGATGTTTTAATTGACAAAGCCGGAAACTTGTTAATAGCAGATTTTGCGAATAACAGGATAAGAAAAGTAGATGCAGCTTCTAAAATAATATCTACCATGGCCGGTGATGGCACAGACGGTTTTACGGGCGCACCAACTGCACTGCAAGCCCAGCTGGCGCCCCAAGCTGTTACGTTTAACACAATCAACGGCGATATGCTCATTGCCGACGGCTTCTACTATGATGTACGCGCGGTAAACATTGCCAATTCATCCATTATTTATGCAGGCAAACCTTCCCCAGACCCTGCCTTTGCGAGTAAAGGGTATGCCGGCAATGGCTTAAATGCCACGTTTCCACAGGTTTTGCTAAATGCGCCAGTTGGCGTGGCGGTTGACGCAAGCAGCAACGTTTACATCGCTGATGTGTTTAACCATGTGGTTAGGGTAATTAATTATAACTCAAAAACCATCAACAATTACGCAGGTAATGCCACACCGGGTTATGCTGGCGATGGGGCCGCCGCTACATCGGCCAGTTTAAATACACCATGGGGCATAGCACTGGATAAAAAAGGCAACCTTTATATTGCCGACGCTTTAAACAACCGCATTAGAAAGGTGGATGCAACTACCCAAAAAATATCAACCGTTGCTGGTGTAGGCGCTGCTGGATCGGAAGGCGACAACGGGCCTGCCACCTCAGCGCAATTAAATTTACCCTATGCAGTTGCTACTGACACAGCAGGCAATGTATTTATTGTTGACCGCGGCAATAAGAGCATCAGAAAAGTAACGGCGTCCACAGGGCTCATCAGCACTATCCTTAGCAATGGCCATGTTTTTTCCGGCATAGCCACAGATGCTGCCGGCAATATTTTTGTTTCTGACTCAACTGACAATACCATTGTGCGGATTGACAGGACCAACTTTACCAACCAAATTGTTGCGGGCAACGGCACTGCAGGCTATTCTGGCGATAACGGCGCTGCAAAGGCAGCCCAACTTAACAACCCTAAAGGGCTGTATATTAACAGCCAAGGTTATATTTATGTGGCCGACTTGGGCAATGGCGTAATTAGAAAAATTATAATGGGGGCCTTACCGGTTGTGTTACAAAATTTTTCGGCAGAAAAAAACAAAAACACCGTTTTTCTCCAATGGACAACCGCTACTGAAACAAAGAACGACCATTTTGAGATTGAAAGAAAAGACAACGCCGGTACAGGTTGGCAACTGATAGGCAGCTTACCGGGCCAAGGCAATAGCAGTACTTTGAATAACTACACATTTACTGATATTACCCCTGCGAATGGCAATAATTTTTATAGGCTTAAACAGGTAGACGCCGATGGTAATTTCACTTTCTCTGAAGTGCGCATGGTTAATATACCTTTAGCATCATGGTCGGTTAAAACGTATCCCAACCCAGTTACCAATAATTTGCACATTGATTTTACCAACGATAAAACCGAGGCAGCAACTATTATTATTTATAATACCGCCGGTAACATAGTACATACGGAGCAAATGCCGCTGGTACAAGGCTTTAACCACATTACCATAACCCATGTGCAAACACTGCCAAAAGGGCTTTATTTTGTAAAACTAATTACCAAAATAAACAACTTTGGCACCAAGTTTATTAAGCTTGGCAAATAGCCATTAGTTAAAACAAAAAAAACTAGTTTTTCAAATTAACAAAGGCTGTGCAAAATAATTGCACAGCCTTTGTTAATTTACACATCTTTCATTTATGATAATGCCCCACTAACGTTATGAACTTTCTAGCTGGTAAAATGCGGCAAAATAAATAGCACATACCAAATAAAAAATCACCCCATGTAAATATGCTGCCGGGGTGGCTTTTAAATCATTATTTTATGGCTAGCCTTTTATTTTTCTTGAGAAAAATGTAGTACCAAGCCCCATAAGCGCAATTACACAAAACGACCAGCGAAGGCTTGCGGCCTGCGCAATAAAACCAATAATAGGCGGCCCCGCCAAAAAGCCAAGAAAGCTTATGCTGCTAACAGTAGCCAAGGCCAAGCCTGGAGGCATGTGTTTTGATTTACCGGCCATAGCAAATACCATGGGCACAACACACGATACGCCAAAACCGGTAAACAAACAGCCTAATGCCGCAGTGTACATGCCCGGCAGCAGTACCATGGTAAGTAAGCCACTTGTTATCAGCAAGCCACTTACCTGCAATATTACTGTAACCCCAAACTTTGTTATCAACCAATCGCCGGTAAAGCGTCCGGTGGCCATAGCACTCATAAAGGCTATATAACCCAATGTGGTAAGTGCAGCAGGTACCTGTACTATGTTTTTAAAATAAATACCACTCCAATCAGCCATAGCACCTTCGCACATCATGCAACAAAAGGCTATCAGGCCCAGCATTAAAATTTGTTTGTCGGGCTTAACAAACAATGGCTGTTTGCCTGCTGCGTCAAAGCTGTTAGGCAAAGTGTACTTAAATGCGGCTAGTACCAGCAATGCAGTCAATAAGCATATGGCCAAAAAATGCACCAAAGGGGGCAAGCCAGCGGAAACAAACACTCCGCCCACTGCGGCGCCGGTAAAACAGGCTAGGCTCCAAAGCCCATGAAAGGAAGCCATGATTGACCGGCCATACATTTTCTCAACACCCACCGCTTGTGTATTCATGGCAATGTTAACCAAGTTGGCCCATAGGCCGAAAAAGAAAAGCGCAATAACCAATTGCCAAACCGAACCAGCCAGCGCTAGTGAAATTAGTGTTAAGGGGTATAACAAAGCAGCCCATATAATTAATTGCCTGCTGCCAAAACGGGCCGTAAGCCAACCCGACAATGGCAGGCTTACCAACTGCCCAACAGGAAGTGCAAAAAGCACACCACCTAAGGCTGCATCGCTAAGGTGCAACGCATCTTTAATATCTGGTATGCGGCTGGCCCAACTGGCAAAAGTAATGCCTGCTATAAAAAAGAAAACACTTACCGCTATACGGTGCGTCCTCGTATGGTATAATGGTATAGATACGTTCATATTGTACATTTTGGTTTTACAATGGCTCATCGATTAATATCTGTGAGCAATTAATTTTTATGCTGCATGCATCTGTTTTGCCGTCTCACCCTGCCCAGCAGGCATTGAATAGCATTTGTTGTCGGCGGGTATTTTTTTGTCCATCAAACGGCTGTTCAAAATAAAATCAGCTGTTACTGTGTTAAGTGCAATAATAATATTGGCGTGTAATGCAGTTTCTATCAAGGCCTTCAAGCCGTTGGCTTGCAATGGTGTCTCATCTGCATGGCCAAATAAAATCAATGCATCTACAACACCGTCGGTAATTAAGGCCCCCAATTCTTTGTAGCCATTGTAGGGGCCTGTGATATATGTTTTCACCGGTGTGTTTAAAGTACCCTCTAAAATATTTGCCGCATCCCCGCTGGCAATTATGGCGTGCTGGGCTAAAAGGTTTTTGTTAAAGTAGCTCCATTCAATCAGCTCGCTTTTCTTGTCTGCATGTACCACAAAGGCAATGCGTTTGGCTGTGTTACTATTTGTAGTGTTCATAATACTCATTATTTGTTTTTATTGGCCATATAAAACAAAAAGTCCCGCTGGCATATGGCGGGAAAATTAGCTTATATCGTTGTTGTTGTTTTTCGCTTTCTGCGCAAATACTTCGTGTATTTATTACACAAATGTATACCCATTTCAGCAAAAGGTAACCCTATGGAGATGTTAAGATGCGTATCGTATTGTTTTTCAATCTAATGCCAATTATGCTTGTCGGGCAAAAAATACGCTACAGTTTGCAATTACACAAACGGCAAAAAAGTG
>Ga0007810_1000309_pt1 | contig 14621 bp, 10 predicted proteins | sample CryBogCBE15Jun09_FD_71193 | JGI IMG/M metagenome (GOLD analysis project Ga0007810, IMG submission 71193) | Freshwater microbial communities from Crystal Bog, Wisconsin, USA - CBE15Jun09 | ecosystem: Environmental > Aquatic > Freshwater > Lake | place: Crystal Bog, Wisconsin, USA | collected...
AAAATACAGGGATTTAAACGATGTGGCGTGGCAGGCCGCCAAGCAGCACAACATTGTGGCAAAAATTGACCTTGATACGTACAGCCAGTTAACGTACATATACGAAAACCAGCATTTGATAAACAACGCCGAGCAAGAAATTGCAAAAGTGCTTGTGTCGTGGGAATCGCGTAAACCCGAAAACCTAAGGACCACGCTTTTGTTGGTGAAAGACAACTACCATGGCTGGGCGGTGGATAGGGCACCCGGCTTATTGCAATTATACCAACAGGCCATTGATAAGTTGGAGAAGTATTGAGGCCTGAAATTGCATTTTTCATTCCGCAGTAGGTGTTTTCAATAACAATGGTAATGTTGGGTTAGAAAATGATAGAAACTTTGTTGGTGAAAACACCAACAATGGCGGAAAAATATTTTATTATGATGGACAAAGCAACCCATGGGGATACCCTTTTAGATTTCGCCGCCGCAAAAGAGCGGCTAAAAAATATTGTTAACCGAACACCACTGCAATTAAACACCAATCTTTCCCGCAGGTACGAAGCAAATGTTTACTTAAAGCGGGAAGATTTGCAGGTGGTACGCAGCTACAAATTGCGTGGTGCCTATAATATGATCAGCACACTGCCCGCCGAAAAACTACTCAACGGCGTTACTACCGCCAGCGCGGGCAACCATGCACAGGGTTTTGCATACAGCTGTAAAAAATTGGGCATAAAAGGGGTGGTGTTTATGCCAGTGATAACCCCCCGGCAAAAGGTTAACCAAACCAGGATGTTTGGTGAAGACAATGTTGAAATTAAGTTGGTGGGTGACACGTTTGACGATTGCGCCATCGCCGCCAAACAATATACCATTGAGCATAGCATGACATTTGTGCCACCGTTTGACGACTATAAAATTATTGAGGGCCAAGGCACTGTGGCGGCCGAGATACTGGAGGATCTTGAGGGAATAGATTATGTGTTTGTGCCTATTGGCGGCGGCGGCTTATCTGCAGGCGTGGGCAGTTATTTTAACCTACACTCTCCAAGCACAAAAATAATCGGGCTGGAGCCGGAAGGCGCACCCAGCATGCTGGAGGCCTTTAAAGCAGGGCACCCGGTAACGTTAGCTAACCTAGACCGTTTTGTTGACGGTGCGGCGGTTAAACGCGTGGGCGAGCTTACTTACCCCATTTGCAGGCAGGTGCTTGTAGAAGTACATTTGGTGCCAGAAGGCAAAATATGCAGCACCATTTTAAAACTGTACAACGAAGATGCTATTGTCGTAGAACCCGCAGGGTCATTATCCATTGCCTGCCTGGATGATTATGCGGAGCAGATAAAAGGCAAAACGGTTGTTTGCATTGTTAGTGGCAGCAATAACGATATTGACCGCATGCCCGAGATAAAGGAACGCAGCCTGCAGTACGAAGGCTTAAAGCATTATTTTTTGGTGCGTTTTGCCCAGCGCCCCGGTGCCTTAAAGGAATTTGTAAACTATGTGTTAGGCCCCGGCGACGACATTACCCGTTTTGAATACATTCAAAAAATAAACAAGGAAAGCGGCCCTGCCCTAGTAGGCGTTGAGTTACAGCACCGGAACGATTACGATGCCTTGATTGACAACATGCGCCATTACAATGTTGACTTTACCGAACTGAATAAGAATGATACGCTGTTTGGTTATTTGGTATAGGTTGTTTAGAATACTAAAATTGAAAGCGCAATGTCAACTTAATTAACTGCAAATTCAGATACGCCCAACTGAATTTATTAATCAATTAATACCGGTGGTTTTTTATTGCTGTTTAAAAGCCTGCCATATCATCGTAAAATCGAACACTTACCCCAAAAAGCAATATTCCTATATGCCCGTTTTTGTCTTTTTTGTACTAGTGCATTTTCGCAGTTTCGTGACTGTTTTTTTTAACCTATCCTTCGCCCCCTAATTCTTAGTCACCACTTCATCCAAATTTAAAATGGCATTGGCAACCACCACCAAAGCAGCGGTTTGGGGGTTGGTGTGTTGGCTCATGCCGCCCATGGTATTGCAGGTTTTGGCGGGGTTGTTGTAAAATTGGTTGTAAGCGGTATTGTATAATTGCAGCAGGGCCAGCAGGCTTTTGTTATCAATACTTTGGTAGGTGGCAAGTTTAAACCCGGTGGAAATTTGTTGTTTTACGTCACTCGTGTTGGCTGCCTTTTGTATGCGGTAGGCAAACTGGCGGGCAACATCGGTGTACACGCTGTCGTTGAGGGTGGTAAGGGCTTGCAAGGGCGTGTTGGTGCGTATACGCCGGGCCGTGCATACTTCGCGGCTTACACCGTCAAACGTAAGCATGCTGGGGTAGGCGGCACTGCGTTTCCAAAAGGTGTAAACGGCACGGCGGTATTGGTCTTCGCCCTTACTTTGTACCCAGGTTTGGCCGTTCCAGGGGCTTAGCCAAATGCCGTTTGGTTGGTAAGGCATCACGCCGGGGCCATACATTTTGTTGCTGATAACACCGGCAATACAAAGTGCTTGGTCGCGCACTTCTTCGGCGGCAAGGCGTACCCTCGGCCCACGGGCATAATATTTATTGTAAGGGTCTTTTTGCAGGCTTTCAGTGCCAGCTTTAGACGATTGCCTATAAGTGGCACTCATCACCACCGTTTTAACCAGCTGCTTTACACTCCAATGGTCGGTGTTCATAAACTTCCAGCTGAGCCAATTGAGCAATTGCAAGTGCGTGGGTGGTATACCTTGGGTGCCAAGGTCTTCTAGTGTTTCGGCCAAGCCGTTGCCAAATAACTGTTCCCAAACACGGTTTACCATGGTACGGCTTACCAGCGGGTTTTGTTTGCTCACCATCCATTCAGCCAGCCCCAACCGGTTACGCGGTGCCTGTTTTGGTAAGGGGTTGAGGGCGTGCGGCACGTCGGGTTCTACTTGGTTGCCTTTTACCAACCAGTTGCCACGCTCAAATACATTGCTGGTACGGTGCAGCCAACTGGGGTTGTCCATCATTATGGGTGTGGTGCTTACCTGTTTGGTGAGCAATTGCCAATATTGCTTTTTAATGGCGGCGTACCCCGGCTTGTCTTTACCAGGAAACTGCTGGGTAAAATTAAGCCAATCCAGTATGGCGCCTGATTCTGTGGGCTTCTTCAACGTACTATTTACATAGGTAAAATAAAGGTTGTGCCTACCTGCCACCGGTGTAATATCCGTTTCGCGTATCTCCCAGCCCGTTTTAGTTACAGGTAATGGTATGCTGGCGATAACAGTACCGTTGGGTGCGTCAATATGAATTTGCCAGGTACCGCCGGCGGCAAAACCTTGGTATCGGAAAAGCAAATTGTTTTTGCCTGTTAAATCAATGCCCTTTAAGCGGCATACAGCATTGTTGCGGAAGGCTGCCCATTTGGTGTCGCTCAGTTCGCTGTTGGTAAAGCTGTCGCACAACAGTGAGTTTATGGCAGGCTGCCAGGTTTTTAAAAAAGTGTAGGCATCCTTGGCCTGCTGGGGCGATGCGTTGGCGCTTAACCAGTTGGCCACTTCGGTTACCTTGCCTTCCAAGGTGTCGTACTGGCGCAGCAGGGGGTAGTCGGCATAGCTGTCTTCGTCCCTGGTGTCGTTAAAAAACGCTAGGAATTTGTAATATTCTTCATGTTTAAAGGGGTCGTAAGGGTGGCTGTGGCATTGTACGCAGGCAAAGGTGGTACCCATAATGGCGTTCCAGGTGGTGTTCACACGGTCCATCACCGCGGAAGTGCGGAATTCTTCATTGTCTGTACCGCCCTCGTCATTCGTCATGGTGTTGCGGTGGAAGGCCGTTGCAATAAATTGGTTGTCGGTGGGGTTGGGCATCAAGTCGCCAGCAATCTGCTCCTTAATAAATTCATCGTACGGCATATCCGCGTTAAATGCCCGTATCAGCCAGTCGCGGTACCGCCATATCTCCCTAACATCGTCCCGTTCGTAGCCCTTGGTATCGGCGTACCGTGCCAGGTCAAGCCACATGCTGGTCCATTTCTCGCCATAGCGGGGGCTTGCCAACAGGCTGTCTACCAAATGCTCGTACGCTTGTGGGCTATTGTCTTTCAGGTATTTCTCCGCCACTGCATCGGGGGCAGGCATGCCTGTTAGGTCGAGGCTCACCCTTTTCAACAGGGTTGCCTTGTCTGCCTCAGGCGATGGCTGTAATTTTTGCTCTTTCAGCTTGTCTGCAATAAAATAATCCACCTCATTCCTTGCCCAGTCATTTTTGGCATGTATCAGCCCCCAAAACTTTGTTGGTACCGGCACATCAACAGGCTTTACGGTGGTATAGCTCCAGTTTTCGCCCCAAGGCGCGCCTTGTTTTATCCATTGGCGCAATATATCAATCTCTGCTTTGGAAAGCGGCTCATGGTGGTAGGGCATGCGCTCGTCGGGGTCTGCTACAGTAAGGCGGCGTATCATTTCGCTGGCACCCGGGTTGCCGGGCACAATGGCAGGCTTGCCCGATTTTGTTTTGGCAAGGGCCTCCTCCCTAAACAGCAGGCTAAAGTTACCTTTGGCCTTAACCCCGCCGTGGCAGGTAATGCAGTATTTGTTTATGATGGGTTTTACATCAGCACTGTAATCAACCCGGTTGTTGTTTTCCGCAATGCCCCAGCCTATGGCAACAACCGCCACCAGCACCAATAAGGCAACAACAACTATTTTTTTAGAAAACATGGCAATATTTGAGGTATAAATGTAACAAAACCACTTAATATGGCAAGCCTTGTTTTATTGGAGGGCTTATGCACTTAAAACAATTATCGAAAACCGTGCAAGGCTAAATAAACATAGCACCATAGGTAAACTAACTATTTCCCTAACAGGAAAAAAGCCTCAAAGGGAGTTTGGTAACTATAACCAAACCCATTCTTGGTTTTAGCTTTGCTCCATGGCGCCTTTGCGTGAATATTTTTGCCTCCACCGGAGGTGGGGCCTTTCTTGTCACGCAAAGGTGCCAAGCCGCAAAGAACAGCCGTAAAAAAATGACAACGTGTTGTTCGATTTTTTATAGTTAGTGCCTAAGGCAAGACGGCTTATGCCGCAAGTGTAATATCCAGCGTTTTTTTTGGTGGCAAACGGTGGTGCTACTTGGCTAAAACTGTTTTTTGCCAGTAAATAAGTTTGCCATCGCTGCCCATGCCCTGTAATGTTATAATGGCTTTTTTTACGTTGCTTATATTGGCAAATTCAATATTGTTTTGTTGTGCTGCATTAATGCATAGGCTGGGGTTCCAATAAAAGGTGCTTAAAAATGCTTGCTTGTTTAGGCTGCCTGTGTTTGGGTTATTGGGTATGGTAAAACTTTTTGTTGGGCTGTAGCCCGCGATTTTAACTTTTTTCATCTGGGGGTCAATAGGTACAAAGCTTTCGCTGCCCTTTCTAAGGTAAACGGCAATTGCAGGCCCATTGTCGTCGGCTAAAACAAAATGGTCTTCGTACACTTTTATCAAGGCTACTTCGTGCAGGTCCAGGCCTTTTAAGTAGCCAAAGGTGGTTCTGCCTTCGTCAGCAAAAAGGGTATAAGGTATGCCTTTGCCCCACCCCGGCTTTACTATGTTGCCATCGCCGCCACTTTCGGTAATGGTCATCCTGCGCCCAAAAACTTTCAGGTAGTCAATAACGCTTTGGCCAGGGCGTACGGGTTCTTCCAGCATATTAAACGTGGCTGAGGCATCGCGTGAAAAAACCGTGGTGGTGTACTTGTCATTTAACGCTTTCGTTTTTTCGCGGAGGCCGCGTACCGAGTGCACGGTTACATTGGCCAGCTCATTGGCCTTGATAGTATCGATTGCTGCCAGGAACAACAGTTTTTGTTTTTCACCAGCTTCGTTCTTTAGTTCGTTCAAATTTTGCATTTGCACTGGCGCAAAATTGTGTAAGAACTGCCACGTATTTTTTTGTTGGCTGAATAAACTTGCCGGCGGGTTAACCTCCAACGATAGTTTTACAGCCTTCGGTGTTTTGGCGTTGAGTTTATAAAACATGGTGAGCGAATCAGTGAATACCATGTCGTTTATTTCAAATTTACCGGCATCATCAAGGGGTACGATGGAAAAATTGCGCGATGAGTCTGCGGTGCTGAAAATAACAGTCAGCGAAGGGTCTTTGGGCAAAGCCTTAAAACCATCAGGGGCAACGGTGCCTTTTAAAGTTATATAACCCGGTGTGGCAAAATCGGCATGCTCATCTTTGGATGCGTTTATGATCTGCTGCCATGAAGGTTTTATCAATGGCTGGGTGGCCAATAAGCCGTTTATTGCATTTATGTCGGTTTGGGCCAGGTTGCCGATAATGCCCCTATAGGATGGGTTGTATTGTGTAAAATAGCTGGTAAGTAAAAAATGGTTTACAATATTGTCGTTTCTGTTAACGGTGCCAAAATCGTACTCAGCATTCAGGGCATTGATGGAGATGGTGTTTTCAACGGTATCGGTTACCGAAAATTTAATGCTGCTTTTTGCTGTGTCGGCAAGCCTTAGGTCAATATCCGGCTCACCCGGGTTTATCATGCCGGAAGGGTTGGCGGAAAATACGTACCGTTCGCAAACTGCATTGTTGCCGGCATTTAATAAGGCCAGCCTTGTTATACCTGTTGGCAACTGTGCTGCCGCAATTTTTACATAGGCGCCATTGTTGCTAAAATGTACGTTGGCTCGGTTCAGCAGGTTGTAATTGTATTCAGCCAACAGGCTGTAATTGCCAGCTGCCATGCCTTGGGTGGCATTTAAGTATATATGGTAGGTGCTGTCTTTAAAAAAAACAGTCATGGTAACACCTTGGTCGTTTACGGCACTTTCACTAACAGCATATTTGTTGGCTGTGTCACCTGCCAGCATTACCGTATAGTTTTCTGCTACGCTTGGTACCAAATGCAGTTCGCTAAGGCCCAGGTAGTTGGTGGTAAACGATGCCACGGTGTCATTTTCAGCGTTTAGTAAAACCCCCGCAACTTCAACAGGCTGTTTGTATTGGTCGCACACTGTTACATACGCTTGGTTTACCTGCCCCGCAACTGGCCTATTGGGAAAAATAAGCTTTACGATGGCTGCTTTTTTATAATTGGCCGGTATAACTTTTTGGGGTGTTGCCGGGTTGTTGACGAGCAAAGGGGCAACATACATTTGGCTATACCTGTTGGTGTATACATTGCCAAATGCCTTGATAAAATACCTGCCGTTGGCAATGGTTGCCGGCAGTTTTACAGAGCCAACTGCCACACCCCCTATTACAGGGTAAATTTTTTCTGCCAGTATGGTACAGTCGCCGGTTACCAATTGTACTTTAATTGCCGAACTTTTGGCTGATGGGTATACACCATCGTATAGGTACGTTTTTAGCCAAATGGTTTCGCCGGCCACATACGCATCCTTGTCAGTATGTACAAAAACTGCCTCAAAACGGTCGGCTAGTTTTGATTTGGCTAGTAACGAATCTATTTGGGAAATGCCGCTTGTGCAAGTGCATAATAGGATGGCTACTGTTAAAATATACCGCATACTTTGTGTGTTAGGGCGAGGTACAAAGTAAGAGAAATAACCTAAAATATTACCACCGAGGGTGTAATATTTTATATATGGTAACCAGTAATTAATTTATGCCGCGTTGGTACGGAATTTTGTTTTTCGGTTAAACAGTAGCTCAGTAATAAAAATTAGTAACAAGCTTACTGCGGTGCAGCCGGCAGTTTTACTAATAAAAAAAACGAATGTGCTAAAGCTCATCCGCCACTCGATAAATACCAAAAAAGCATGGTGTACAAACGTTAGTATGATAACATATACGCTGTAGGGTGCCCAACCCATGCTGCGGATACTGGGTTCGCTGTAGCTGGCCTCTGCAGCCTCTTGGGGCAACAGAATGCTTATTAAAAAAGGGCGTAGGTACGCAATAAGTACACATGGGGCGGCCAGCAGCCCGGGTATGCCGCTAAAATAATCCATCACCAAACCATACACAAATGCTATTAACAGTAATACGCTTCGGCTAACATTAAAAGGAAGCCAGAGTATAAACAGAAAATACAAATACGGCTTTATAAATTGGTGCAGCGGCGGAACTTTATTTAGCACAAAAGCCTGCACCAAAATAAACAGCACAAAGCGGATGATATTTTTAAGTAGGTTACTCATTGGGCTTTGGTGTTTGGTCTTCTAGCGCTTCCTGTTCGTTCCTTAACACATTTTCTACCAAAGAAACGTATTGCAGGGTATAAAAATTAGTGGCTGTTTTAATTTTTAGCACGTACGAACCGCCGGCCGACTCTTGCTTTACCTGTGCCACAGTGCCGATAAGCAACCCGGGCGGGTAGCTTAAGCCTGAAATGTTGCTCGTAATAACCGAATCGCCCCTTTGCACCACGGCACTCCTGGTAACTTTACGCATAACAAGGTACTGGGGGTCGGCACCGTCCCACTCCACGTCGCCGGCAACAAGGCCTTTTTTCAACATCGCGTTTACCTTGCTGTTCCTGTTTAGCAGGCTCATAGCCCTACTATAATTGCTATTTACCAATATTATTTTGCCTACCACGCCATTGGGGCCAATTACCGCCATATCTTTTTTTACACCTTGTTTGGCACCCCGGTAAACTGTAATGTAGTTAAACTCGCTACTTACTGAATTATTGACAACTTTGCCTGGCAGGTATAAATACCTGCGCAACTTGTGCAATGTATCGCTACCTAGTGAATCTATTTTGTATTGCTTTATGCTGTCTGGTGCGTCGAAGGACGTACCCAATAAATTTAGTAGGTGGTTGTTTTGGTCACTAAGTGCTTTATTGGTTTCTGTTAGGTGAAAATAATACTCAATGTCGTTATACCGTTTGTCAAAACTGCCAGTGAGTTCACCGGCGGTATCGTCAAACACGGCCCTATAGGTTTGGTTGTATTTTACCAATATGGCAAACGAAATGCCCAGTAAAATAAGGAACAAAAAAAGGGTAAAAAACCGCCTTATAAAAACAAATATGTTTCGCATAGTGCCTTCTTTATCGTTACCGGGTGCCAGTTGCCGGCTACCGGTTTTTAAAGCGGGTTAGCTGCCTATTTCGGCCATCATACTATCAATAGATTACCTGTACAACCAAAATTGTAAGCAGCACCCCTTAGTCAAATACACTATCGCATAATAAAAGGGTAGTGCTGGTAGCTTTTTAACGCTAAGCCTGTGCCGCGTACCACACTTTTAAGGGGGTCATCGGCAATATGCACAGGCAGTTTTATTTTTTGGCTCAGGCGTTTGTCAAGCCCGCGCAGCAAAGCACCACCGCCTGTAAGGTACAAGCCGCGGCGGTAAATGTCGCCGGCTAGTTCTGGCGGAGTGGTTTCCAAGGCCTTAAGGATGGCTTCCTCTATTTTGAATATAGATTTGTCCAATGCCTCGGCTATTTCTTGAAAGCTCACCATTATTTGCTTGGGTATGCCGGTAACAAGGTCGCGGCCGTTAACAGGTATGTCGTCTGGGGGGTTCTCCAAATCCTTCATGGCTGCACCCACCAATATTTTTATTTGTTCGGCTGTTCTTTCACCTATCAAAAGGCTGTGGTAGCGCCGTAAGGCTTCCATAATGTCGGCCGTAAACTCATCCCCCGCAATACGTATGCTTTGGTCGCACACTATGCCTGCAAGGGCTATCACGGTAATGCCGGTTGTACCGCCGCCAATATCAATTATCATGTTGCCCACGGGCTCTTCCACGTCAATACCAATACCAAGGGCTGCGGCCATCGGCTCATGTATCAAGTATACTTCCTTCGCACCCGCTTGTTCGGCACTGTCGCGCACCGCACGCTTTTCTACCTCGGTGATGGAAGATGGTATGCATATCATCATCCGCCAGCTTGGTGGAAACCATGGCTTTTTAGGAAAAATCATTTTAATCATTTCCCGTATCATCAGCTCGGCCGCATTAAAGTCGGCAATTACACCGTCTTTCAAGGGGCGTACCGTTCTTATGCTTTCGTGCGTTTTTTCGTGCATCATCAATGCACGTTTGCCCACTGCCAGCACTTCCTTGGGGTTATTCCGGTTTAGTGCCACAATGGAGGGTTCGTTCACCACCACTTCGTCGTTATGTATGATGAGGGTATTTGCGGTACCCAAGTCCATTGCTATTTCTTGTGTAAAAAAATTAAACAGTCCCATTATCGCTTGTCCCTGTTATTAGAATATTATAAAATGATTGCAAAATTCACGTAATTAAACTGAATTAACAAAGTGGAATATGCAGAATTTTCGGCTTGAGATTGAATTAACAAAGCATGTTTTTTTCCTTTCGGCTTTTATTGATGCCTGTAAAAACAATACTACAAAAGTAAGAAAACTGTATTACAAGCTTGTACTTAAATACGGTGGCGCTGTTATAAATTGTGCAAAAAAGGCCTAGGTATTGTTTTTGTGGTAGAATATAGCAGGGGTGGGATGGCCTTGGGGTTTGAAGAACTCATATTCCTCCCAATAGTGCCTGCATAAAACCATCCATGCATTGTAACCCGGTGTTACCAACCCTATACACTTGCCCTCTGCCAGCCAATGCATTATGTACCGGCCCTCCCACCATTTTTTAAAAACGCCAGCCATGCACTTTGCGCTGGGTGTGGTAAACCTCAACTGTCACCGGGTTTGATATTAACAAGGTACATTATGCAAAGTTGCTGCTAAACAAGTTGCTTTAATTTTTCAACCACTGTGTCAACTTCTTCTTTAGTGTTGTGTTTGCTAAACGAAAAACGCACGGTTACATTGTTGGGGTTGTTGTTGATGGCCTTTATAACATGGCTGCCTTGGTCGGCACCGCTGGTGCAGGCACTGCCGCCCGAGGCGCAGATATTGTTCATGTCTAGGCTGAAGAGCAGCATCTCGCTTTTGTCGGTTTTTGGGAAATTAACGCTCAGCACTGTATACAGGCTTTGCCCCAAGGGATCGCCGTTGAATGAAATGCCGGGTAGGTTTTGTTGCAGCTTCTCCATCAAGTAGAGGCGCAGCCCATTGATGTAGACGCTTTCGCTCTCGTGCCCGGCCGTCGCCAATTCCAAGGCTTTTGCAAAACCAACAATACCATACAAGTTTTCGGTGCCTGCCCGCATGTTACGCTCCTGCGAGCCGCCCTGCACAAAAGGCGTTATCTTAATTTTTTCGTTAATGTACAACATCCCCACACCCTTTGGGCCATGAAATTTATGGCCTGCGCCGGTAATAAAATCAACGGGCGTGTTACGGAGGTTAAAGGGGAAATGCCCCACCGTTTGCACGGTGTCGCTATGGAATATGGCACCGTATTTTTTGCACAGCGTACCAGTTGCCTGCAAATTGAGCATATTGCCGGTTTCGTTATTGGCATGCATTAGCGTAACCAAGCATTTTTGGGTGCTTTGTTGCAGCAATGTTTCAAGATGGTGCATATCAACATGGCCGTTTGGCAGCAGGTTTACATAACTTAGTGTGGCCTCGCCGGTTTTATGCAGGTGTTCCACGGTATGCAGGGTGGCGTGGTGCTCAATGGCCGACGATATAATGTGTTTGCACCCCAAATCGCGCACCGATGCGGTAATGGCTGTGTTGCTGCTTTCTGTGCCGCCACTGGTAAAAAAAATCTCCGCTGGGTGGGCGTTTAATATTTTTGCCACGGTTTTACGTGCATTTTCAATGGCCATGCGTGTTTCGCGGCCGTAGCTGTATATGGACGACGGGTTGCCGAAGTTGGTGGTAAGGTAAGGCATCATGGCATGTAGCACTTCTGGGTCCAATGGCGTGGTGGCCGCGTTGTCAAAATAAATCCTGTTCATCTAATGCCTGGTATTTTACATTTTTAAAAATGCAAAAATAATCATTATCACCCTATTGTTCTGGTGAACAAGAACGTGAAACGTGAAACGTGAATGGTGAAACGTGAATCGTCAAACGTGAAACGTGAATGGGGAAACGTGAATGGTGAGTGGTGAATGGCGAAACGTGCATGTCATGAATAGTGAAACGTGAATATCGTGAATAGTGAATTTTGAAAAGAGAAATGGCAAATAAGAATCGCCAAAAGCAAATCCTTACACTATCACCATTATCAGGCAATGCAACCACTTGATACTGATGATATTATAAGGATGCGGCTTTTTCGATTCACCATTCACCCCTCACCATTCACCCCTCACCATTCACCATTCACGTTTGTCGATTCGCGTTTGACGATTCACGTTTCACGTTTCACGTTTGACGTTTGACGTTTGACGTTTCACGTTTACATACATTCCTTAATATCTTGCATAATGCGGCGGGCGATGTTATCAGCCGTCGTTTCAAAATTGCTTTCGGCGTAAATACGAATAATGGGTTCCGTATTGCTGGGGCGCAGGTGCACCCAGTCGTTGTCAAACTCAATTTTTAACCCGTCTTCTGTGTTTATGGGTTGGTTTTTGTATTTGGCCTGAATTTTTTCAAAAATATTATGCATGTCAACACCGCTGCCCAGCTCTATTTTGTTTTTGCTCATAAAATAGTCGGGGTAAAGGCCACGTAGTTGCCGGGCGGTTTTTTTGCTCAACGCCAAATGCGTTAAAAACAAAGCAATGCCAATCAGCGCGTCGCGGCCATAGTGCAGGTCGGGCACAATAATGCCGCCGTTGCCTTCGCCGCCAATAACGGCCTGTACGGCCTTCATTTTGTTAACCACATTAACCTCGCCCACGGCACTGGCAAAATATTCGCCGCCGTGTTTAACCGTAACGTCTTTCAATGCCCTTGTGCTCGACATGTTGCTCACCGTATTGCCTTTTCGGTGGCCCAATACATAGTCGGCCACGGCCACTAAGGTGTATTCCTCGCCAAAAAAGCTGCCGTCCTCGCAAACAAAACACAGCCTGTCAACGTCAGGGTCAACGGCAATACCAAGGCTTGCCTGTAGTTTGTTTACCTCATTGCTCAAGCCTGTAAGGTGTTGGGGCAAGGGCTCGGGGTTATGGGCAAATTTGCCGTCTACCGTTTCATTCAATACTATAATGTCTTTAACGCCCAAAGCCTTCAACAGTAAGGGCACAGCTATGGCACCGGTGCTGTTTATGGCATCCACCACAATTTTAAACTTGCTTTTTTTAATGGCGGCAACATCTACCAGTGGGTAGGCCAAAATATCATCAATATGCTTCTGTAATGCGTTGTCGTCGTTGATGGTGGTACCCAGCTTGTCAACACCAACAAAATTGTACTCCTCCTTCTCGGCAATCTCCAGCACTTTCGCCCCGTTGGCGCCAGATATAAATTCACCTGCCGAGTTTAAAAGCTTAAGTGCGTTCCACTCCTTGGGGTTATGGCTGGCAGTAAGTATAATGCCACCCGCCGCGGCGTGGTATTGTACGGCCATTTCAACCGTGGGGGTAGTGCTTAAGCCCAAGTCTATTACCTGCAAGCCTACTGCGTTAAGGGTGCTTACCACCAGCCGCTGTATCATTTCGCCGCTTACGCGGCCATCCCGCCCCAGCACTATGGTATGGTTAACTGGGTTTTCTTGCAGCAGCCAAGTGCCGAATGCGGCAGAAAACTTCACTACGTCCAGCGGGCTCAGTGTGTCACCGGGCCTGCCCCCAATGGTGCCTCGGATGCCCGATATGCTTTTAATTAATGGCATAGGTTATATAAAATTTGAATGGAAATGTAGTTAAGAAATTAGCTGGGAAAAATACAAACAATTGTTGAAAGAACTTTTTTTTTAAGTAAAACCGGTTATTTGACGATAAATTTGACCCATAATAGCAACTTGACATGCCGTTAAACGAATGGTATAAGGATTGGTTCAGCTCGCCATATTATGAGGTTTTGTATTTTAGCCGCAACGATGCCGAGGCCTCCCGCTGCATACAACAATTAATACAATACCTGCAGCCCAAACCCGGCAGTTGCATGTTAGATGTGGCCTGCGGCAAAGGCCGCCACAGCAAAGCACTTGCGCGGATGGGGTTTGACGTTACCGGCATTGACCTCTCCGAGTCATTTATTGCCGATGCCAAACAATACGAAACAAGCCACCTGCATTTTTTTGTACACGATATGCGCATGCCGTACCGTATGAACTATTTTGACTATGCGTTTAATTTTTTTACCAGCTTTGGGTATTTCCGTACCACGCGCGAACACGCCAACGCCATCCGCTCTATTGTACAGGGGCTTAAAAAAGGGGGCGTTTTTGTTATTGATTACCTTAATGTGCAATACACCGAAAAAAACCTTGTTACTGCTGAGGTAAAAATGGTGGCAGGCATTACGTTTACTATTATGCGTTGGCATGATGCAGGCCATTTTTACAAGCAAATATTGATTGAGGATAATAAGCACCCAGGCCGCAGCCAAAGTTTTACCGAAAGAGTAGCCAAGTTTTCCCTAGGCGCGTTTACTGATTTGCTGGCACAACAAGGCATGCAGGTGAATACCGTTTTTGGCGACTATGGGCTGGGGGCTTACGATGTTAACCTTTCGCCCCGTATGATCATTATTGCTGAAAAAACACGGTACCAATAATTTGCCGGGGCATCAACGGTTTTGGGCAGGTGGCCAATGTTGGGTGCCCGCAACGGGCGTGGTAAAATAAACTGTGGAATCGGGTTTTACAATGGGCATGTTGTCGGG
>Ga0007810_1000312_pt1 | contig 14559 bp, 12 predicted proteins | sample CryBogCBE15Jun09_FD_71193 | JGI IMG/M metagenome (GOLD analysis project Ga0007810, IMG submission 71193) | Freshwater microbial communities from Crystal Bog, Wisconsin, USA - CBE15Jun09 | ecosystem: Environmental > Aquatic > Freshwater > Lake | place: Crystal Bog, Wisconsin, USA | collected...
AATACGCCAAAGACAGGTTTGTAGACGTTATGCCGGAGATTGACATACCGGGCCATAGCCTGGCAGCGGTGGTGGCCTACCCAGAACTGAGCGGCACCCCCGGCGCAGAGAATTACCAAATAGGCTCCGGCGAGCCTTTTATGGACTGGCCTGGCCCCAAAGGCCGCCTAGACAACACATTATCACCTGCCAACGAAAAAGTGTACCCGTTTTTGGATAAAGTGTTTGGCGAAGTGGCGCAGCTATTCCCCTTCCCCTACATACACATAGGCGGTGATGAATGTGCCAAAAATTATTGGGAGAAGAACGAGCAAATTAAAGCCCTGATGCAACGCGAGGGCCTTAAAACCCAGGAAGAAGTGCAAAGCTATTTTGAAAAAAGGGTGGAGAAAATAGTGGAAAGCAAAGGCAAAAAAGTAATTGGCTGGGACGAAATATTAGAAGGTGGCCTAGCCCCCGGTGCGGCAGTAATGAGCTGGCGCGGCATAAAAGGCGGCATTGAAGCTGCGAAACAAGGCCATGAGGTGGTAATGAGCCCCACCACATTTGCCTACCTGGATTATATGCAGGGCGATGCGATTATTGAGCCGCATGTATACGCTACCTTATTGCTGAAGAAGGCCTATTCGTTTGAACCCGTGCCAGACGGTGTTGACCCTAAATACATTAAAGGCGGCCAAGCCAATATGTGGACTGAGCAGGCATTTAACGTACGCCACCTGCAATACATGGTATGGCCGCGCGCATTGGCCACCGCAGAATGTGTTTGGAGCCCAAAAGAAAACAAGAACTGGGATAATTTTGCGGCGCGTGTAGAGAAACAGTTTAGCCGTTTTGACGAAGCCGAGGTTAAATATGCCCGCAGCATGTTTGACCCATCGTTTACAGTGGCAAAGGATGCTGCCGGCAAACTGAGCGTAACCCTTACCAATGAGGTTAGCGGGTTGGATACGTATTACAGTTTCGACAACTCCTTCCCCGATAATTATTACCCCAAGTACACCCAAGCTTTAACACCACCGAAAGACGCGGTGATGCTTAAAGTGGTTACTTACCGCGGTAAGCAACAGGTGGGCCGCATCATAGCCATGCCCATTGCCGAGTTAAAAAGAAGGGCAGAAAAGAAAGGCGGGGAAGATGATGAGTAGGGTATGCCTATTGTAGAATATTGAAAAAGGGTGGCCCAACAAAATGTGGCCACCCTTTTTTGTTCCGTCGTTTTGGACTATCCTCGGCGGGAGAAGAAACAGCCCGGCCTTGCTTTTTACCGCAAATACTCAATCAGAATTGGAAATAATTAAACGCAGGCTTTTTGGCGGCAGTTACAGGTGGTGCTGGCACTTGTATTCAGAAAAGGGTTACAACCAACCTCAATTTAAATATGCCACCTATATCAACCGTTTGGCTGGTTGATTGGTACCGCGCCGCCACGTTTGATTTTTATGTACTTGCCGGAGAGAAAACGGTGTTTGGGGAGCGGTTACGCTATAAGTAATTAGGGTGTGCATTATGACCAACGAATGCATTACTATTATTACAACTATCACCTATTATACCAAGCAGGACTGGATACCCAAGTGGGCTACCCGAAGGAATACTTAGGAGGAGGTGCACGGCTACTAATGACGTACGCTTGCACGCGAATAGAGTGTTTGTATCCCTTGTTTTTATGTAAAAAGTACTATGGCCAAGCGTTTGGCGCGGGAATTTTGTTGCCGTAAAACGCCAAGTTGTAGCCTTTCCTCGTTATTTTTATATAAAACATACCAATCAAGTTTCGATTCCCTGTTAACAGTAAAAACCATGAGAGCAATTAACCCTTGGATTAACTTCAACGGCAATGCCGAAGAAGCCTTTACGTTTTACAAATCAGTTTTTGGTGGCGAGTTTACAAAAATCGTCCGCTTTGGTGATCTGGCGAGTGAAGCGTTTGAGGTGCCCGAAAATGAAGTGAACAAAATAATGCATATTGCTTTATCCTTGGGCAAGCACAATGTATTGATAGCCAATGATGTGCCTAGTTTTATGGGGCCGGTAAACGAAAACGAAAACAGGTCTAAAATTGTGGTGGGCGCCGAAAGCCGGGAAGAGGCAGACCAACTTTTTAACGGCCTGTCAGCAGGCGGCGATGTGGAAGGCCCTATTGGTGAAGGCCCCTGGGGTACCTACGCCGGTATGTTCAGGGATAAATATGGTATTGAGTGGATCATAGAATTTGACCCCCATTTGTAATAGGTACATGTAACAGAAGCAGCAAGCAGCTTTTAACACCACCCAAAGACGCGGTGATGCTTTAACTGGTTACTTACGTTGGCCAGCAACCAGTGGCCACATACCAGCCATGCCCATTGCCGAGGTAAAAAGAAGGCCTGGGAAACAAGGGAGGAGAAGATAATGCGTAGTTGACGCCTCCAATAAAATATTAAAAAATTGGGGCCAAATTTTTGTTGCACTGTTTGGGGCTAGGAATCCCTGGTATTTGCCCCCAAAGGCTTTGTTGTATCGTAAGCTTTCGATCTACAAATACCATTTGCAAAAAAAGGGTTACTGATTGTTCAATGCTCCTTGCGGAGCATCACAAGCAAACTTTTTTACTTCTTCAGCTTAATGATCCAGCCCCTTCATTTATCTGTTCTGTAAAATTCTCCCTTCTCAAAATCCCATCGTAAAGCTTTGGGTGGTGGTAAATAGCGTGGGTCATCCTTAGATAAAATGGGCTTATCCAGCTCAACATAAAAATTCCTTTTACCGCCGTAGTGATCCTCGATACGCTTTGTTACGGCGGATGCTTCCCAAACTGATAAACGCTCCAAACCGATACAGTCATCCGGTGTACCTTTAAGTTGCCTACCATCTTGATACGAAATAGTACAATCGTCTATATTTACTAAGTCTTGCGTAAACACCGGAGGAACTTGATCAATTTCGTCGCGTGTCAACGCTTTAAAGCCTATTATCTCAAATAAGCCTTTTGTAATTACATCATTATAAACGCTACTGTAAAAAATAACGGGGTTTCCAATGATGGTCTCGGTTTCTGGAATTGGGTTGGACTGCATTGCGACAAAGTCGTAAACTGCAATCTTACCAACCATTAACCTGGCGAAAACCATACGGTCGTCTGTCAGTTTTATTTTTACAATTGCCCCGTCTTTTATACGTTGCCTTTTTTTCTTTTCCATATATAACAATGAATCGTTCAGCCAGTTAATCTACATGCTACCATGAGGTATTGGGATTTACGGGGTTCTATTTGCCGTTCAGCGTCAATCCGGTAGCTGCTTGTATTTTTTCATCAAAATTAATTCTGTAATTTTTTGAATAAAGGCTGTCAAGGTCATTAAAGCTGCCTACGGTAAAATCTTCAAAAGAAATATTCATGTTCCCATATGAGCCGCTAGTGCCGTCGCCAAAAATCCCTTTTTCACGCTTGTTGGGCACAATCCATTTGATTGTTCCGTCTTTATTATAGTCATAGGTAAAAACTTTCAAGGGTGTTCTCAATCCATTTCCGTTGACTAAAAAGTATTTTCTGTCAATAAAACCATAGGTGTCTTTAAATTTCGTTAATAGTATACCGCTGGCTGGTATTTCGTACACTCTTCTTCCGTTCTCGTATTTAATCGGCTTGCCTACTTTGGGCCTGTAAATGGTATCCCTGCCGTACGCATTTTTATATTTAACGGGCATGCCATTTTGGTTGAAAAGAATATTCACAACTCCTGTAAAGTCTGATGGTATAAGATAAGTTTCCGGCTCCGCTTGCTGATAGCATGAACCAAGTAATTGCATAAATGCCATTAAATATATTGCCGTTAATGCTCTCATTGCGTTTTGATCAGTCTATATTCAGTTAATCAGGAGGTAAAGGGTTATCTGCTACAACAGCTTATTAATGGCTTTTCCCACTGCTATATTTCGGCGAACGGCGTTGTAGCTCCTATTTGGCAATGTTGCTAAACGTTGGCTGTGGTTACTTGAATGCCCTTCAAAGAAAGGCTTTTACCAAAAAATCCAGATGGCCCTTCGGAACATCTGGATGAACGAGGCTTCTGGAAGAGGGTTGGACTGCAGTGTGACAAAGTAGTAAACTGCTATCTTACCCACCATTAACCTGGCGAAAACCATACGGCCGTCTGTTAGTTTTATTTTCAAATTACCCCTTTTTTGCCCAATAATCGGCAAGCTATTCGGTGAGTAGCCCCTTTTTCCTTCGCTAACCTATTTTTCGCCTGAAGCCCTTTACTGGCTTCACTTACAAAAAATACAGCGTTTTTTATTATCAACATCCGTACAAGCCATTTGAAAAACTAAAATTAATTAACCATTAATTGAACCAAAGGTCGTTGGATGTTGTTAAGGTGACAAATAATATAAAAACAGACCAAATGAAATTATTTAAAATTTTATTAGTTATTGGTGCTCTTGTTTCTTTAGCAAATTGCGCCACCAGCAAAGCTCAAACGTCCAGCAATTGGAAGCTGTTAGGCGAAAAAAAAGCAAACTATGTTCAAGACATTGACGTTATGACCGTGGATGTAAAACCAACGTATACCAAAATAAAAGTTAGGGTGTATAATGGTACCGTGTTGATGCAGGACATGAAAGTTGAATTTGGTAACGGCGAGACAATTGATGTACCATTACGGAATGAATTTAACGAGGGCGGTTACAGCAGAGAAATTGCGCTTCCCGGCACTAGGCATATCAATAAAATTTACTTCCAGTACAAGACTGCAGACAATTCCTCTATGAAAGGCATTGTGCAAGTTTGGGGCATATAACTTCAAAATGCCAATAAATAAAAAAGCAGCATGAAAAATTTTTTGTGCTGCTTTTTTGTTGAGGGAGATTTTGGGGTTTGTTCGTTAGGGCTTTTTTACCATTTCCTCGTTCATCCAGATGTTCCAAAGGGCATCTGGATTTTTTTGATTGAACCCTCCCGCCATGGCGGAATAAAGAGTATTGAAAAATGACATACCAATATGCAGTTATTTAGACGACTATGGCCAATTGGAACATCTGGATGAACGAATATTCATTTTGGTTTTAAATATTTGCCCGCCCTTTTCCCCCCTTTCGGGCATGGGCTAATCAACCAACCCCACCACATTCAAATCATTATCCAGCACGGCCAATTTGGCCAAATAGCTTTCGCGCACCAGGCCCAACTCATCACTCATGCCCATAACCCTGGCTGGGTACAGGCTGCACATGCGCAGGGCTTCGGGCAGGGGTATGCCCACATGGTGTACCAGGTTGTATACCGCTTTACCCATGGTTAATGCCGAGCCGCTTAATATGCCGTTGCTGGTGTACTTGTCGCCCTCAAACACATGCTGGTAAAAGCCCGTGCTGGTTTCGGTAACCGAGTCTGTTATCACAAACAGCCGCTCGCCCATCATTTTTTTGGCCACTTTAATGGCCGCATAGTCCACATGGTGGCCGTCGGGTATTATGCTGCTGGCCACGTTGGGGTGGTTAAAGCAGGCACCTACCAAGCCCGGTGCGCGGTGTTGCAGGCCGCTCATGGCATTGTACAGGTGTGTGGCGGTGCGTATGCCCTTGTCAAAAGCCTGCATGCCCTCCGCATAGGTGGCATTGCTGTGGCCGGCGGAGATTACAACATCGTGCTGCTGTATCAATTCAATCACCTCGTCGCTTACTAGTTCAGGGGCAAGGGTTATTATTTTTATCACCCCTTTACCATATTCCAGCAGTTCAGTGGCTTGTTCAACAGTGGGGCTAAAAATCCACTCCAGTTTATGGGCGCCGCGTTTTAGGGGGTTCATCCAAGGGCCTTCCACGTGCAGGCCCAAAACCCCTTTGCCGCCATCGGCCCAGTAACTGCGTATGGCATCAATGCATTCAAATATAACCGGGTAGGGGTTGGTGGCCACGGTGGGCATACAGTAGGCAGCACCGCCGGCGGCACTGTATTGGTATATTTCCCCCACGCTTTGGGCATCGGGGTAAACAGTTAACAGCCTGCCGTTTGCACCGTACAGTTGCAGGTCTATAAATGCCGGCACTATATAGCCGCTGCCAAAATCAACCACGGGTATGTTTTTATCAATAGATACCTGGGGCAGAACGCCTTTAATGCGGCCGCCTTCCACCAATATGCCGTGGTGGGGCAGCATTTCGTGGCCGTTAAAAACCTTTTCAGCGGTGTAGCAGGTGGTATGGTTATGCATCGGCTATAAAAAATTTGTCGGCATCCTTCCAAAACGGGAATTTTTGCCGCGTTTCTTGCAGGCTGTCTTTTTGCAGGGTTATGGTAAATATGTCTTCGTCGTGCAGTTTTTCGTACAAGGTTTCGCCCAGCGGGCCTACTACCATGCTGTTGCCGTTGTGGTAAATATTGTTGCCGTCGTTGCCTACGCGGTTAAGCCCTATAACATAGCATTGGTTTTCAATGGCGCGTGCTTGTAACAGGGTTTTCCAAGCGTGTATGCGGCGCTCCGGCCAGTTGGCGGTGTACAGCAACACATCGTACTCGGTGCCATTCGCCTCACCCCCCGCCGCCTTCTCTTCGCTGGGAGGGGGAGTTTGCCTTGCCCATACGGGAAACCGCAGGTCGTAACATACCTGTAGGTTAAGCTTCCAGCCCTTTACGCTGGCAACCAACCGTTTGTTGCCTGCGGTATAGTGTTCGTCTTCCCTGCCATAAGCAAACAGGTGCCTTTTGTTGTAATAGCCCAATTGCCCGTTGGGCAACATCCATATTAGGCGGTTGTAGTATTTACCTTCCTCTTCAACAATAATACTGCCGGTGATCACTACCTTTTTTTGTGCCGCAAGCCTTTTCATCCAGGCCACGGTTTCGCCCTCCATGGTTTCGGCAAACAGGGCAGGCTTCATGCTAAAGCCGGTGCTAAACATTTCGGGCAATACAATAATTTCTGTTTTGTGTTTTATGCTGGTTATTTTTTCTTCCAGCATGGCCAGGTTGGCCTTTTTGTCTTCCCAGTGCAGGTTGGTTTGTATAAGCGTACAGGTGAGCGGCGGCATGCGGTTTTATTACAATGTTGGGTAAAAATATATATAAAAGCTGTGCGGTGTGGTGGCACTGTATAAAATTGGTGAATGTTTGCCCATGCATTGGGTTTAGCAGCATAACTGGTTTGCCTTGTTGCACTTATTTAACAGTAAACCCTGCAACGCGAAATAAGAATTGGCCATGTGTGCCAATAATACCAAAACTTTACGCAAATTGCCTATCCAATTAATACCATGGCGCAAACGCAACCGATTCGATACCCTTTTAACGGGCTTACCGCTGAACAATTTTTTATACTGTTAATACAGGCTGCCCAGGCATTAAACTGGCAAATGGGCAATAAAGATAAAAAATATTGGCTGAAGGTGCCCTTAAGCCCCGAGAGCGACAGCGAGGAATTGCTGGTTGGCATTGAGGGCGATGTGGCTGTATTGGAGCGAAAAAGCAGTGGCTTGCGGCTGCCCAAGGGTAAAAATGCCAACGACAACCTGCTGCGCCTAACCGCCACTTTAAACGAACTACGTGCCGCGCATACCCCGGAGTGGTTAAGTGAACAATTTGAAACCATGATGGCACGGCAGCAGGCCTATGAAAAAGACATTGACGAACGGAAAAAGACCAACCAGCTAACGGCGTTGGAAAAAATATCCCTCTCAAAAGGCACGCACTATGTTACCTATAGCATTATTGGCATAAATGTGTTGATTTTTCTGTTGATGGTAGTAACTGGTAATGGCTTTTTAGAGTTTACTACGGAGGCATTGGTTAAATGGGGTGGCCAAATACGGTACCTAACCGTGGGTGGGCAGTGGTACAGGCTTATCAGCAGCACTTTTTTACATGCGGGCTTAATGCATATTGCCTTTAATATGTATGCCCTGTATTACATAGGTGTATACCTGGAGCCGCTGTTGGGCCGCTGGCGGTACCTGGCCGTTTATTTGGCCTGTGGCGTACTGGCCAGCTTGGCAAGCACCTGGTGGCGCGTGGGTGAGGAAGTTGGCATTGGTGCCTCTGGCGCCATATTTGGCATGTACGGTGTTTTTTTGGCGTTGCTCACCACCAAATTTATTGAGCCGGGCGTGCGCAAACCCATGTTGCGCAGTATTGGTTTTTTTGTGGTGTTTAACCTTGCATACGGTACCATGGGCAATATTGACAATGTGGCCCATATTGGGGGCTTATTGAGTGGTATGGTGTTCGGCTATTTATACTATTCCCTGTTTATGGGCAAAAAAGACAATATTGCGGCATCCATTGTACTTACAATTGCGTTAACGGTTGCAACGGTGCTGGTGGTGTTGCCCACTATTAAAGACGATACCCAAAAATACACCAAGGTTACCGAATCGTTCGATGCGCTTATTACCACGGCTTTAGGGCCTGTACTGGTTTGCGACTCGGCATATTCCCCAGGGGCGGTTGAGCAGCTTAAACAAATATCGCTGCCCACTTGGCAGCAAAGCGCCAGGGTGCTTGATTCTACCAATAATTTTGTGATACCTGCCTATTATAAGGAGCGGAGGGATATGCTGCGGCGGTACACGCAGTTGCAAATAACACATACCCAGTTGCTTATTAGCCGAGACTCTTTGCCTGCCGACCAATATGCCGATGAAATTGCCGGGGTGCGCAAAAAAATAACCGCTTTGTTAGATACCCTAAACAAACAATAGTTATAAATATTGGGCGGCCCTTTCAAGGTCCTCGGGTGTGTCAATTTCAACGCCCATGTAGTCTACTACAACCATTTTTAGCGGTATGCCATTCTCCAGGTAGCGCAGGCATTCAATTTTTTCGGCGGCCTCCAAGGGTGTCATCGGCCAGTTGGTAAAGTTCAGCAAGGCTTGTTTGCGAAAAGCATACACGCCAATATGCTCGTAATACACCGGGGCAACATCCTTGCTCCTGGGGTAAGGAATTACCGACCGGCTGAAGAACAGCGAATTGCCATTTTTATCTACCGCCACCTTCACATAATTGGGGTCTGCAATAAATTGCTCGTTAGCCAGCACCTGCATCAGGCTGGCAACCTGCACGTTGTGGCCCGCTTCGCCTTCAAAAACCTGCAACAGCTTTTCCAGTGGCGCCCGCTTTACAAATGGCTCATCACCCTGCACATTTACCACAATTTGCACGTCTATGTCAGCAACAGCTTCGGCAATGCGGTCGCTACCGCTTTCGTGTGCTTTTTTGCTCATCACCGCCTTGCCGCCGTGGCGGGTTATCTCGTCAAAAATAATGGTGCTGTCTGTGGCCACTATCACCTCGTCAAACAGGCCGGTTGCCACGGTATTGTCGTAGGTATGCCGTATCACAGGTTTGTTGCCCAGTAGCTGCATCAGCTTACCGGGAAAACGGGTGGCATCGTAACGGGCGGGTATCAGTGCTGCTATTTTCATGCAATCCATTATTTTGCGGCAAAGATGCTATTATTACATAAAAAAGCCGCACAAAAACCGGGATAGGCGTTACACAAAATATGGTAGCCAACACACTGAGCCACAAAAGGAAATTTCATGAACCCTTTGCGTGGCAACAGGCAAATGCTACATATATAACCCCATGCATTTTTTGCTTAACGGCTTGGCGTAGTTGCGCGACATATAGTTCAGCCTTTGGCGGAACCAGCGTTATAATTTCCCGCCAAGACGCCAAGTCGCCAAGTGGGTAAATGATGCTCCATACATTTCTACTCTTTTGAGCGCACATATTAACCCTGTAAAAGTAGCCATGTGGCAGATACGGGTAGCCGCCGCCCGAAAGTTTTGTGAAAATTGCCCCAAACATCGCACACCATTAAAATTTTTGGCATCTTTCATGGGTAAACCAACCAATAAAAACGTAGGCATGCATATTACCAAACTATTATTCATACAATTGGCCTTAATGTGTACAACAGCGGTTATTGCGCAAGATGTTTCAACAGCAGGCTGGGCGGTGCAGCCCGTTGTGGCCGACGGCAATGCCAGGGAATGGCATAAGCCGCTTAACCTGTACGACCCCAACACCAAACTGCTTTTTGCCATGAGCAACGACAGCACAACCATTTATTTGTGTTTTGAAAGCAAAGACGAGCAAACCCAAAAAAAAATCATGCGCGCTGGCATGCGGGTTGAGCTAAGCACAAAATGGAAAGGCAGGCATAAGGTTGCCATTGCCTACCCCTTGCCGCCCAAAGAGCGGGAAAATAGCGATACCGGTGCGGATGACGACAATGCGGGTAGCAACGAACAGGAAGACCCCAGTTTTCGCAAAGCGGCCGCCGCCATGGAAAAAAAGCGTTTTTTAACGGATAATTTAACCATGCACCTAGAAGGTTTTGCCGCCGGTAACGGTGTTGTGCCCATACGGGGCGAGCATGTTAACGTTGCCATGGGCTGGGACAGTACCGAAAATCTTTTTTACGAGATAGCTATACCGATTAAAGAGCTGGCTGACCCCGGGTATACAGCCGAGGAACTGTTGAAGGAGTTAACGCTGGAAGTAGCGATAAACGCCCTGCCCCAAAAAGGCGGCAACCGTGGCAGCGATATTAGCATACGCGGCAACGGCGGCGGGTTGGGTGATGGCGCCAATAGCGGCCTTGGGCAGGGCGGTGGGCGAACCGTTGACCCCAGTGCCTTTAAGCATGCGTTTAAAAACCTCGACAGGGCCGGCCTTTTTAAAACAACCTATCTAAAACAAAAATTTGCACTGGCTGGTGCCGGTACGCAATAGCCTTGTATGTTTGCAGCGGCCCGCAGGTAAAACGGCCATAAAAAATGCACCACCAGTTAATACAACAATTGCAACAGGGCAACACCAAGGCCTTGGCACGCAGTATTTCGCTGGTGGAAAACGAAGTGCCAGGTTATGCGCAATTGCTGGCAGGTTTGCCCGCCAGCCCCACTAAAATAGTTGGTATTACAGGCGCGCCCGGTGCCGGAAAAAGCACTTTGGTTGATGCATTGATTGCCGATTTTGTAGGCAACGGCAAAAAAGTGGGCATTTTGTGTATTGACCCCTCCTCCCCGTTTAACATGGGGGCTTTGCTGGGCGACAGGGTGCGTATGGGCGGGTGGCATAACCACCCCGGCGTTTTTATACGCAGCCTGGCCAGCCGTGGCAGCCTGGGCGGGCTTAGTCCCAAAATTATTGAGATAACCGAGGTGATGAAAGCAGCACCCTTGGATGTGATTATTGTTGAAACCGTTGGCGTGGGGCAAAGTGAAGTGGAGATAGCGGGCCTGGCAGATACCACGGTGGTGGTGGTGGTGCCCGAAGGCGGCGACGAGGTGCAAACCATGAAGGCCGGGCTGATGGAAATTGCCGACATATTCGTTGTTAACAAGGCCGACAGGCCGGGTGCAGACAGCTTTGAGAAAAACCTGCGCCTGATGCTGGCCCCCGCTTTTATGAAAAGCCCCCACGAAATTGCCATTGTAAAAACGACTGCCACCCATAACCAAGGGGTGGCTGAATTGTACCAAAAAATTATGGCCCACCAGCAAGCTACACAAAACAGCGAGAAAAAATATTGGCTGTTGGCCGAACGAGCTTACCAGTTAATACAGCATAAACGCATGCGCGGTATAACCCGGCAACAACTGTTTGCCCAAATAAAAATGCATACAGGTAACCATTTTAACCTGTATGCATTTGTTGAAAGCCAATGCTAACAATATATCGTCCTATTACTGCGCAGGCTGTTCTTCTTCGGGAGTTTTTTCTTCACTTTTTAAAAAAGCGGTAAACTGCTCGTTAATTTTTAAGGCTTTAAAATTATCCTCGTAATACAGGCCGTTAATGTCTTCGGCGGTTTCAAGCCCGGTACTGCCTATGGCATAACCACCCGCCACACCTAAGTACGCGGAGGTGTCTTTACCCTCGCCAAAAACCACTTTATACAGGTAGAAGCTGTATTTTTTGTTTTTGTAGGTGCCTATTTTTTTGGTAAGAAATGTAATGCCAGTAGGTATATTTTCCTCATCCTCGCCGGTGGCCGCATTGTACATATCCGACTCAGCAAAAGCTTGCTGGGTTAAGTATTGCGCTGGAAAAAAAGATTGCTTGTTTAACGCTTTTAATTCTTTGTAAAAGGGTTTTCTTGTCTCGGCATCTTTGGCTAGGCTTAGCAGAACCGCTGCTGAAACGGACTGGTTGTTTTGCAGCAGCAGCTTTACCACATTTTTTTTCAGAAACTTTTCCTTCACGGCCAAGTATTCTTCCAGCACCGAAAACGATGCCGCGGTATTGAATTTTGCAAGCAGGTTGGTTAATGATGTTATGTTGTAATCACTGCTTGCGTCTATTTTTAAACGGGGCAAAAGCAATCTGGCGGCCTTAATAAAGCCGTCTTCGGCAGTGGCTGAAGTTTTTATGTCAACCAACCCTGAGTCGGCCAGGGTTAGGCCTAGGTTTGCCAACGTGGGTGCCCATAGCGTATCGCCTGCCATTTTTAATAGGGTTGGGTATATGGTGGCTGTAAGCGGCAGGCTGTCTTTTAAGTCCGATCGCAATGAGTATCCGGGTTGCGATACCGGGGTGTTTTGCAGTAACAGTGCTGCAAAAGCATTGTAACTATCCTGGGTGTGCATGCCCGCCAGCAGGCTGAGTGCAATGCTTTTATATTTCTCTGTTGGGCGGCCAAAGTTGGGGTACGTGCTTTTAATAAATTGCACGGTTTGTTGGCTTCGCATGGTTGCCAGCTTATTGGCCAGCTTCGTGTTAACCTCAGCGGTGTCGCTGTACTCGTTGGTAGGCAGGTATCGTTTAAACAATGCATCGTGTAGCAAGGGAAGATCTTTTTCACCAAAGGGCGCATTGCTCACCGAAAGGTATGCCCCATTGCGGGTGGCAGAGTCGGCCGATGCTAAATCTTGCAACAGCAACGCAGCCTTGGATGTAAAAATGTCGTTGGGCTTGTCTGCCCCGTTTACAGCAAAATCCGCAAAAAACCTGTTGGCATCATCACTATATAGCAAGTGCCTGTCGCCACACGTCATCAAGACATAAAGAATGTTGCCGTTTAACACCAGCCGTTTGCGTTTGTATATGTTTATACCGTCCTTGCTTTTTGCCAATATCTCCCTGCCGGTAAGCTGCCCGTTTTGTACAATGGTAGTGGATACAGTGCTATCGCCTGCCTGCCATCTTTTTTCCTGTTTTTTCCAAAAAATGCTGTCGCTGTCTGCCCAAGTATATTTTCCTAAGGAGTCTTCTATAACTGCATAGGTGGTAGCTGTTGTGGTATCGTACGCTACCGTTTGCAAGACATTGGCGCGTGAGGCATACACCCTAAAGCTGCTTGGCACCCAGGTAGTAAAAGCACCATTGGGGGTGGTTTTTTTTGCCCAATGCGTAATGCTATGCTGGTTTAAAAAGGTAAGCGTACCGAATACTTGTTGTATAGCGGGTTTGTACATGCCTACTGAGTCGGAAAGGGTCATTAGTACAATATTTCTGTTGGCGGCAATGGCGTTGTATAAATGTACAAATATGTTCTGCCGTTTGTTGCGGCCAGTCATCTCCTGCACATGGTAACCCTGTACGGAGGTGTCGTTAACGGTAAGGTTGTTGTATTGTAGCTCCATCTGTTTTCGGGTTTTGTTAAAAACTGCCGTGTCGCTAACAATAAACCGTCCGGCTTCTACTTCTTTGGAAAAAAGCATTACGTAAGCACCGGTGTTTGCGTCTGAGCCTGAAAAGATGGAAATTTTCCATCCCTCTGTTTTTACTTTGTCGCTCAGCGCTTTGTTGTACTGCACATCTGCCGGGGTAGTAAAAGCCAAACCCATGGTGGTGTCGCTGAACACAAAGTTTTGTGGGCCGGCATCTGCTATGGTGTTTATCACAAATGAGCCGAAATACTTGTCTGCCAAAGGCGACGACACGTTTTCCTTTTTAAGGGCATACATGGCAACCAGATATACTGTATTGTTTTTACGGTAAACCTGCAACCTAATGGTGTAACCCTCTTTATTCTCTACATACTCCCGTCCATCGGCCTCGCCCAAAAGCATTTTCCTAACCGGGGTAACCTTCTCTTTTTGAAACATGCGCGAGGCAAGCGCGTTAAAAAGGCTGTCGTTGTTCTCCTGGCCATGTGCGCTAACAACCGCCATGGTGTAGTAGCCGCAAAAGTTTGATATGTCAAACAAAAATTGCATTTCCAACAGACCGAAAACTTTTATCGGCGTGGGCTTGCCCGGCATGCTAATATTGTATTGCCCTTTACTGTCGGCAACACCCACCCAGGGCAGTTCCACTTCTTTTACCTTATAATCGTTGGCTGCAATTTTTTTGGAGGAGATGACCGGCTCCACCGTAAACCCACGGGCTTTAAGCATGCTGATAACCCCGCTGTCGCCCGGCAAATGCGCGGCGCCAATGGCAAAGAACATGGTTCTAAAAGCAGTAAGGCTATCAATGCGCCTGGCCATTTTAATATTCCGCCTAATTAAAATAATATCTCTACGTTCCTGGCTTTCACCGGCCTCCGTAATTTTTTCGATGCCTTCCAAATCTTGGTTGGTATAAGTGTTTACCAATTGCTCCATGGATGATGTTTGGCC
>Ga0007810_1000324_pt1 | contig 14327 bp, 26 predicted proteins | sample CryBogCBE15Jun09_FD_71193 | JGI IMG/M metagenome (GOLD analysis project Ga0007810, IMG submission 71193) | Freshwater microbial communities from Crystal Bog, Wisconsin, USA - CBE15Jun09 | ecosystem: Environmental > Aquatic > Freshwater > Lake | place: Crystal Bog, Wisconsin, USA | collected...
GGCACTGTGCAGAGCCACGCTTGGTTGTGCGTGTGATATCATGTTGCAAGAATGTTGTGAAGATCACTGTGCAACCGTATAGGTTACGCAACATACCAGTAGCCAATAGTTCATCACCCAATGCTGTTAAACCAGCGTTGATTGATGTTCCACCAGTTACGGCTGGATTGTAAACTGCACCACCAGTTAGTTCGCTCAATAGTGCTTGTTCTTCAGCTGGGCTTAGAACAACTGTTGGACGACCTGGGTTACGCGCCTCACGCCATGCCTTGATCACATTACGGATCATGCCTGTTACTGAAGTTGCGTTAACTGTGTCAACTGCTAGAGCCTGTGTTGAAGTAGATTCAATTAGTGATAGACCTTGTTGGCTCATTGCTGATACACGAGTGAAACCGTCTGTCTTAGGAGCAGAATCAACTGTGTAGTAGGTTGCGCCTTGAGTAGCTTTGAAACCTGCGTTAGAAACATCAGTAGAAGTAACTGCTGATGGGTCGCCAACGAAAGCTGAAGTAACACGCTGATCAACTTTTTCAGCGAAACTTGCACCTAATTCAGCGCCTAGGTTGTTAGCAAGATCAAACGCTGTTGTCCAGCCTAAGAATTTGCTGAATGCAGTTTGAGCAACTGCTGGAGTAGCAACAACTTCTTTAGCTGTAATTGAAGCAGTTTGCTCATTAGAACCAGTATAGTTGTTTGTGCCGCTATCAGTGAAATCACCGTAGCTGATTGGAGCCATTTTTGGCACCTTGTAGGTATTACCTTGGTTAGGCATAACAACATTGGTCATGTTGACTAGGCCTTGTGATTCGTGCAATACTTGGATTGCTGAGTTTTGGATTGTTTTTTCAAACGCGGAACTTTCACCAGATGATCCGCCAATAAAATATGACATTTAAGTCTCCTTAGTTATATTATCGTCTTTATACGATTGGCTTGTTTATTGAGACCTGCATACCTTTTAGACTGCGTCCACCAATCCCTTGGCTTTCTTTCCACTTTTTCCATCCTTCTAAGTCTTGGCTAGCATCAGGTATTTCACTGTCGCTTCGGCCAACGCCTTGTCCAAATCTGGAACCAGTGCCAGTCCTTGCGTCATCAACAGCAAGTTTAGGTCTGCTTCTCAATATGTCTTGTGCTAGAGCTTCTAGACCTAATGGGTTACCATTTTTATCCAGTCTAGGGCCACCTTGAGCACCCTTAATATAAAAGTTTCCATTATCATCAAATTCTATTTGGCTTTCAAATAGACCTGTAGCGATATCTAACATGTTAGGATCAAAGCCTGCTTTAACAGCAGTTTCCTTGATACTAGCCTGTAAATTTGTTCTACGCACAGTTTCATCTTTGGCCTGCAGTTGTGACTGTAAACCTTGAATCATATTGCGTAGTTCAGCAATTTCGCCACCGCCTGATGACTTGTTGGAACCTTTTGATTTTGCGGAATCACCGTCAGAAGATTTCTTAGCTAGGCTTTCTACAAACTTGACAGCGTCTTTTGTCTTAGAGAAATCAACGCCAGCAACCTTGCTGAGTGCCTGAAGAACTTCATTTTGTCCACTCTTGCGAATAGCGCCTAAATTAGGGCCTTCTGTAGATTGAACTGTTTGTTGAGCGCCTGCATCTGCTGGAGCACTCGTTTGTTGGCTAGCGGTGCCACCGTTTGCTTTAACATCCATTTGTTAAATTTTCCTTTTTAGAGTTTAAGGGCGTCTAGCCCAGCGACTATGATAACGCACATAGTCCAAGCGATGAATTAGTTATGTTAACGACCCACACCCAACATTACAAGCTGGCGTGCAATAGGATCATTTGTGGTAACACCCTTGTCTTGGATCTCACCACCGTATATGTTACCTTCAAGTTCTGATATCTTATCAACAACAAATTTCTTCTCATCGGTGGAAGCAAATACAGGTTGTGATGTATTGGCAACACCAATCTTGGCTAGATAATCAGCGGCTTCATCTGGTGGAGCAATCATCTTGATCACTTCACGATCAATAATTTCCTGCACTACTGGATTGGTAGCTGATAGGGCCTGTGCAGTCTGTAGCAAGGCCATACGGAATTGTGTATCTTTGTCTTCGTAGTCTGTGGCATAGTCAATGTCACCTGCCCAGTATAGGCCCATCCACAAGCAGACTAGATCTGCAATGACCATCTCAGCGGCCTGCATTTGACGAGCACGAGCTGATGCTTTACGATGTAGAGCACGGCGTTCTTCAACAATGCTTATACCTGACTGCACCTGTTGTGTGGCCTGGAAACGAATGCTTCCACGACCTAGGAAACCATCAAGACGCACAATGAGGCTATCTTGTTGTTCACGAATAGCTTGAATATCCTGGGTGGGGATTTGGAACACTTCAACTTGATCTTTGTCACCACGGATGATACCACCGCCACCTGCTGGAATGCGTATGCCAGCGGCCGCACGAATCATGGGCTTAGAGAAACGAATTGAGTCATAGGCTTCTGCTTCTAATTTTAACATTTCACGCTGGACATCTGCGGCTTCTGTTAGATCGCTCACTCCAAGGTCTGAACGGCGTTGATCAGGGCGGCCAATAACCTGAACAGCAGGAATAGGCATACCCAGGGGTAGTGTATAGGATTCAATAGGGTTGATCAATTGATCTTGATCATTTAGTTCTTTGTCTGTGACCCAATAGCGTTCACAGTAGGTTGGATTGACAGCATCACCAGCATACCAAACCTTGATGATTGAATGATCCATGTCTTCATATTCAATCACTTTGAGGTATTCTATAAAGTCCTTACCATACTCTGTGGCTATCTTCCAATCAATCACATGTTCTGCTGAACAGTAAGAAAGATAAGGACGGTTGTTTTTGCTGGCCGTTTCTGGTAGGTCTACAAACACCCATGCCCAACCTTCAATGCCAGCCATGCAAGCAATAGTTTCCATGCAGGCAGTAAATGAGTTGCCATTAAGATCAGCATCTTCTTCAAATGCCGCCCACCATGCAGGCTCTGCAACGGGGATAGAAACCTTGTTTAGGAATGCTGGATGGCGCTGTGGCTCAGTTTCGTAAACAGTATCAACGATTTCATCTACGATGGCTTTGCAAATAGGTAGTGCGGCCACATTAAGCAGTTTGTCACGGAATAGAGCCGCATCCTCAGATGGGCGCTTGACTAGGACTGAATTCTTAAAGTTGGGACCGCCTTCATAAGCCGCACGGTATGTAACCATCTGAGGCTTGATTTTATTCATTAAAGCACTAGGTGCTAGAAGTTGACGCACGGTCATTGACATATATGCGGATATCCTTTTGTTATAACAGTTCTATTTATGTAGCCCTAGCATATTCTGGTTAAAACAGGCTATTTACATCCAAGATTCTTCTTGTTCTCCATCAAAGAATCTCTGTTTGATGAGCACATCAAGGGCTGGCATTCCGTCAACTCTTGATCTGGCCATAGGATCTCGCATGTAGTCTTGTCCTGGCTCAATGCTGGCCATATGATCTCCGTCGAGGTATTCTGGTAAAATAGGTTGTTCATGTGTCATTGGGAACAAGTGATGTATGCCATAACGAATGCAGTCACCAAGGCCGTCTATGTGTGCATACTTGGCGTCTGAGTATTTGACCAGTTGTTTACGAGTTCCATCCTCATAGTGGTAAGTTTCTAGAGCATCTAATAGCTTGGTCTCTTGATCATTGATAATCAAACGACCTTGTGCGATAAAAGCATTTGATGAGTTGTCTGTGTCTGAGATTAGGGGATTGCTCTTGGCCGTATTCATGATGCGAAAACCAAACTTCTCTAGAATAGTTTGATCAGTCGTGCCAAATGCTGAAGTAGTGTCACGATTAAGTTGGCTACCTGATCTATCCATGATGCTCCAAATTGGACGGTGGGGGAAATCTGCTCTTATCCTCTGGGCTATGCCCTCCGTGCCGCAATCTGGTATGGCATAGGATTTGAGTATTTCAATCCGCCCTTTTTGACTACGGATATCCCCAACTACCTGTGCAACCACAGCACACATAACCCTTTTGTTAAAGTCATGAAAACTATATAACTCTTTGCCTCTATCGTGGAGTTGCTCTGGCACAGCCATAGTTCTCTTCCACGCATAATAAAATTGATCTTGCACACTTCCCCAATCGCACTCTAGGTCTTTGGCAAACTTGAGTGGTGATAATAGATAACGCTGTTCTTCAATCCACTTCTTAGGTTGGACTCGCATTTGATTCCATGTCTTGTGTAGATATATCCAGCGTTCAGGGTGAGTTTGTGCGTGTTGTGCCCAATCATAGAAAGCGTTCTTGCCTTCAGGGGTTGATATTAGGATTAGGCGTCCTTGGGCTTCTGTTTCTCCAGGGTTTGGTCTGATACGATTAGACAGTTCTTGGAGTGCTTCATCAGTAAATTCTGCGGCTTCGTCTGCCACAATGACGCCAGCATTGATACCCTTGAGTCCTGTTTCTGAGGATAAACAGAAGATTCTGATTCCATTGGGAAAAGTAATTGTTTTGCTGGAGTTGTTGATTTGTTTTTCATCTTCTAAGCCCCACATGGTGATGCAACGCTGTTTTAGGTCTTTCCAGATAATTCGTGATATCATGGGTGCTGTTGGGGCAACATAAAGGATATCACGCCCTTTGTGCATGGCAGGTGTTGTCGCGGCTATTGGCAGGAGCAAACTTGCTAGAAAACTCTTACCACTACCCACGGGCAACACCGCACACACATTCTTATCACTCAGCATGGCCTGCCACACTTCTGATTGTGCGCCATAAAGGTCTATATTATGCTGGTTTGACATCTATTTCAATATAGTCAGGAATTTCTTTAGGTGCAAAGTTCAATTGTGGGGCTATGCTTTCACCATTTGAAGTTATGTCCACCTTGTCCGCCACTACTTTGGATAGTATAAGTCTATTGTATTCTAACTTTAGGCGTTCATCATCGCCATATAGAGCCTGTTGATAACATAGAGCGAGTTGAGTGGCAAAAGGTAATCCTACTACTTGTTCAATTTCTTCTAGGATATCCCCTGCTGATATTCTAGTTAATAGGCCTTTAGGGCGACCAGCACCTGGGCGAGCTCCACCCCATTTAGGTTTTTCTTCTTGAGCTGTTTGATTTTTTGAATTAGTTTCAAGTTCCATCCTATATTTAACTAGGATGAACTATTAGGCTTGTTATTTGGCCTCTTTAATATATAAGACTGCGGCAGGATAAAAATATTGTTTCATTTCTTTAACATATTCAACAGGATTCAAATCATACCAATCATTTAATTCTTTACCTAAATTAAGTGTATAATCAGTTTCTCGTTGATATGTTTCATATCCATTATTTGGATTGAATACAAATACATTATATTTCATTTTGCGGGTTCCTCTATTTTCAGTGTGGTAAAACGAGCACTTTCATATTGTGCTATGCGATCTTCTAGCCAAAGTAGGTTGTTGCAGATATCTTCTAACTGCATCCAAATAGCCTCAAACTTGGGATTGCCAATCAAGGGTTCGTTTAGGTTGTAGGTTTTGGCTATCTGTTTTAATTGCTTTTGGCAAGCAGAGTAAGGCATGCCCAGGATCTGTTCTTTAGAGAGTAGAGTCATTCTGCGGCCTCCAACTCTGCTAGTTCATTGGCAACAGCCTGTTCAATATCATCAATAGTTAGACCTTCAGCATCTATATCAAAATCATCTAGATAATTTACCAAATCTCCAATAAGAGTGTGGCGAATATATTTTAAGCGATCAATCTTGTCTTGCGTATTCATTCTGCGGCCTCCAATCCAAACCATATCCACTGTATATTACGGTGTTGCCTTTGCGTATGGTCCAATCATAGACACTACGGATATGTAAACGAGCATAACGGCGTTTTAACCATTTACGCACTCTTTCTGGTAATGCTTGTTCGTCTTCTTCTGGCCAGTTGATCCAAAGTTCATCTAGTAAATCTTCATTAACTACATCTACGGTGTATTTCATTCTGCGTCCTTGTAAAGTGCGAGTTCTTCTGGCTTCATAAATCATTTCGCTACCTCTTTCTGTGTGTTAAGCAAGAACTATTTCTTACTATGTTAATAGTATAGCATCTAGTTTGGAAAAACACAAAGGGAAATTTTACCAAAAAAGGGTGAGCCCAGCATTTGGCTTGTGTGGAAGAAACGGCGAAAATTGGCACCCACGGCATCCTGCTCAGCGCCGTTAACGGGCTCACCCTTTATTTAGATAAAAGAAACCCCCTTACAGCTCATGCTATAAAGGGGTCCTGCTTTCTTATTATTAGTATAGCACCACGAGGGAAAGAGGGCAATAACTCTTAATAGGAAATCTGTCCAGAATAAGGGGTTTCCCCCTTATTCTTATGTTAGTTGTTCATCTATCCAAATCCTTAAATCTTTGTTTTCTTTTAATACTTTGGCTAATGCTTCTGCTATATAATATATTTTGTCATGATGTAGTTTTAATCTCATTAGTTCATCTACACTATGTAATATCTCATGAAACATTGTATCTACAGCGTCTTCTCCTTTGAGATCTGGATTGATCCAAATTGTTTGACGCCAAGCTGGCGATATAGATCCATGTAATTTCTTTTTTTGTTCCTCATCAACAATTGGTTTGATTTGGTAAGTTACTGGACCAACTTTTACTTTCTTTAACATTTCTATTTCCTTTTTAAGTTAATACTGCTTTCCCTCGCAGTAATAATAGTATAAGCGAACTAGAAATTAAAATCAACAGAAAATTTAGCCAAAAGTCATCTACACGGTGGCTGAGCCCGTATATTGATTATACGGGATCGTATGGATTATAGCAAGATCTTATTTGGTCAAAATATAGCGAATGGCTTCTAGGCGAGCTGATTTCTTGTCATTTGAATCTATTTGTATCCAAGGTGCATAGGCAGTATCTGTTTGCTTGAACATGCGAGTTTTGGCCTGTGTGTAAGCATCCCACTGTGCCTGTGCCTGTAGATCTACTGTGCTTAGTTTGCCCTGTTTGAGTGGATTGTCTATCCTAATTGACAGTCTTTGGGCTTGTGTTTCTTTAGAGATTGAAAACCAAAACTTAATGATCTTAATGCCTGATTGTGTCCACATCTTTTCCAAACGGGGACATTCTGATAGGAATTGATTAAGTTGTTGATTAGTGCACCAACCATTTACGGGTTCTACTAAAGCACGATTATAGTAGGAGCGATCCCAAAACTGTATTTCACCTAGGCGGGGAAATTGGTTGATATAGCGTTGCCAAAACCATTGACGGCTTTCTTCTTCTGTGGGCTTGTCCAAGGCTATGATTTTGACTGCGCGGGGAGGAAGATGTTCTGTTGCTGAACGGATAAAACTGGTTTTGCCAGCCATATCGCGGCCTTCACATATGATAATCCACTGTTCACCTGCTCGCTTGACACGCTGTTGCCAAGCGTTGAGTTCTAGATCCAGTTGATACTTTTCTTCATCATAGGTCATTGCTTGGCGGGCTTGCGGATCATTATGGCATCCCAACTTTTATAAGCATCTGCATCTGCTTCTGGCCAACCCTCATAGTCCATTTCACTGGATTCTACTGGACAGGTTATGCTGGTAAGCAAACGTCTAGGAATGATAAGTCCAAAATCACGCAGACGGCCCAAACGAAAAAGGGCCAAGCGTATTTGGTGTTCTGTGTAGGTCTTTTGGCTTAGGAGCGGAATTAGATCTTCATACCATGTGGGCACTAGACCATGTGCTTGGAAATCTTTAAGCACTATGGCATCTGCGGGTATGTTTGCGCTACCTGCTTTGACAAATTTCATTTATAGTCATCCTTAAGTGTCTTGATCAAGATATAGTTGTCAGGATTGCGAGCCAGCTCTTCTGGAGTAGCTTCTGTCATGGTAATCCTGTGCATCCAAGCATCTCTCAATTGTTCAGGGGCATATAGTTTAGCGATGGCATTTTGATTGTCAATGGTCCACATGGTGGTCACTGCTTGCCAGCGATCTGATCCCAACATGTGTGCTACCCAGTTGAGCGCATCACCTGGAGTAAAATTGCCTTCATACTTGCTTTTGGCCATTTTCTCCATTTCATCAACTATCTTCCAAGATTCTTCGTCTGTGATATAAGGACTTAGGCCAAACATAATCCTGTCCACATTCCAAAACTTGTCTGTGGCCTGTCTGCTGATATGGCTAAATGCTTGTCCTTGTCTCATGCGTAGGTATCTCCATTCTGTGTTGAACTGTGGACTACTTGTCTATCTTGATCGTAGATCTTGACTGTGTCACCCAGTTTACTGTGTTTGGCCAAATGTTCATGTGCGGCTTCTAGTGTGTCATGATACTGATCTTGGCTGGTCAGTCGGCCTTCAATCCAACGATATATTCTAGTTAGATGTTTCATATAGGTTCACTTGACCAATCTGGATTTTTATTGCCTTCAGCATCTGTGGCATCATCGCCTTCATCTTTGGTATCCACAACAATAGTGCAGGCTTCACACCAGAACATCCATTTGTCTAGGTTCATGCAGTAGTCGCCCATGGCACTGCAGATGCCTGGCCATTTTAAGTCATCGCACATTTCGTGGACGACTTCGGCTTGATTGCGGCATTCTTCAAGAGCTTTATAGCCCTGCTTGCACATGTCCACATAGTCTGGAACTTCTGTTAGATCTTTAACTAGACTAAGTTCACCCACTCGTTCAATGCTGGCTGGCACCACTTGATCTAGCCAAGAAATAACATTGCCAATCTTGGAGTTTTGTTTCTGCAGATACTTGTAGATCTGCTTGTGCATCATCTTGTGTTCAAAGAACTTGTGTCCACGAACATTCTGATGGAATCCTAAAAACATCACATAAGCTGTGACGTTGCTTGCCCAGAGTTTTTTGACTTCTTTGGCTACGTCTTTTCTATCACCCATTACTTTCTTCCTTTTGTATGTGATGTCATGCTCTTATATCCTGCGGCATGTGCGGCTCTGCCTTGTGCGGCGGCCTTGGCTTGTGCTCCAGCACCTGTGTAGATCTTCCCGTGAGATCCCCATTGGTAGCCTGACTTTCCATTTTTTGTTGCTCTGTGAACTGGCATTATCGTTTGAACCCCATAGAATTAATCAATCCCACGTTTTGCAATTGGACCCCCAATAACTTGATCTGTTGATCCTGTATTTTGGTAGTTTCCATCAAATTGGAAACCTGCTGATTCAACAGTTGTAGTGCATTGGCCTGATGATTAATAGCCTGCACCAATTGCATCTTATCAGCTTGCAGTTGCATGATGGCAACCTGTGCGTTTTGTAGTGCTTCTAGAGGATCAAAATCGTGGAACATGGTGTATTTACAGTATCACTCAAATAGGGTGTTCATAATAGTCATTCTACAGTAACTTTCATAGGTATTGGAAGCCGCGGCATCGCAAATGGCGATAGCCAACTGTCCAAATTCTGTATGTTCAAATCCTGTAGTATGATAGAACTGATCTTTTAACCAAGTAAACAGGTTCTTTTTTAGGCTACCGCATTCAACCGGTTCTATCAGCTTTTTGGCCGCATCATTGTAATAGCGATGCATCTGTTCAATGCTGTCTGGTTTCTTGAGTTTTTGTTCTTTGACTTCCATACTGTATATTATTGCTTCCAATAATACACGTTTGTGATTCTTGGTTAATTTAATAACGTGTGCCATATAGTTGTTCCCTTAGTTGTCTCTTTTTGAGATTATTCCTACGCAGTTGTTGACGACGTGTGACTATTTCGCAGTTGTCTAGATTCCAACCTTTTTCACAGTCTATCCTAGCCATGGCAAAATCACTGCTTCCTTTGCCACGCATTTGCCAGTGGTCCCATGTCCACAGGAGGCAAAAGTCTTCAAATGACAAATCCCAATCTTCACCGCGATACCAAGCCTGTGATCTGGCCTTCAAGAAAGGTCTATACCTTTCGTGATCAAATGGATCTGGGTGAAGTCTACGTCCTGTCATAATGTTATTTATTAGGTCTATATATTTTGACACCCTTATTTGGCTGTTTGGTAAATGCTTCCTCTGGTGTGTAACCTCTGTCATTTATTCTACTCCAAATAGTCCTAGGACTCAGGCCTATGATCTCTGCCCATTCACTTAGATTCTTGGTTTGGCCTTTGTAGGTTATTTCCATATTGTTGATTCTATTGCGAGCAATGTCTACTGGAGTTGCCCAACCAACTGTGTTTCTAAGACTAAAGTCTTTCAAACAGTCTTTGCGTAGCAATTGATCATCGCGTGAACTAGGTAGGCCAAAGTTCGACTCTATGTCGTAGGCATAGTTGTCAAAGTTTTGCCATCTACGGCAAACTGTTATTCTATCTCCTACATAATGTCTATAACCTACGTTAAAGCATCGGGCCATCATGCCTGCCCATCTTTTATATAATGGATGTTTACTTTTGTTCATCGCCTTTCTCCTTATTGATATATCCTTTCTGCATGTCCCAATTAGGATCTGCTCTTCTTTCTGCACTACGTTCTGCCATCAACCTACGTTCCTCCCAATAGGCTCGGCTTTTTTCTTCACTGATCTGTTGGCTTTTGATTTCATCTGCATATTTCAAGATATCTAATAGATCTTCATTGGTTAACTTAGATGGATCTTTTATTTTTTCAACAAGACTTTTAATAAATTGGTGTTGTTGAAACATATTACTTTGTTTGGTTGTTAATCCAGGCATTGGTTTAAACTCCGGTTTCATTTGATCTCCTATGTAAAGATGAACTTGCGTTCATCTGTGTTTTTCGCTTGCGCTCAAACACATTTTTTTGACGAAGTCCATTTCGTGATGTGTAAGGGGTAAGTGGCGTAGCCACGATGCCACTTCGCATCTAAGAACAGCGGTTCGCTTTAGCGAACTGATGTTTTATATATAAATTCATTTAATCTCATATAACATTCATAATGGAGCAACAGCCAAAAAATTTGGCTGAAACTAAGGAGACCATAGTTTATCACGCTACCGTGTTTATGTCCTTGGCTGTCTCTGCCTCCCAAAGTCAAAGTTTACTCCCTGCGTCTAATTCACGGCCTTTTCAGCCAACCCTCATTAGTAGGTAACCGCATTAAGCTAGATTTGTTAAATCATTGCCTAGGAACTTCAATCCTTGTGGTAGTCCCATCTGCATTCGTTCTCACACGAAATAGTTTAGGACTATGGACGGGCCCTGTTTTAGCCCCCTGAGCGGGTTGATTTCCGCCAACTTGTTTGTGCCTATATGTTTTCTTCTTAGGTGTTTTAATATTATAAAACCAATTATATAAGTAGGAGCCTTTACCATATGTTCTTAACCATGTTAGATAATCACCTGGAACTTGTCCAACTGACCAGCCTTTATATTTGCCTGAAGGTATTATTTCGTGCGATTGTTTATTTGCCATAATGATGTTCCCTGTAAATGCCTATACTTTTAATTATACACGGACGGTTACTCAGAGTCAACTTTTTGAATTTGTTTTTCGCCCAGATACCATAATAGGTTAACGCTTAATCGTTCGTTGGTTGGATCCATATTCTTAGCCATAGTTCCAAATTCAACTGCACGTTCTTTCATGCCCATATTCCAAGCGGCCAATGCGGCTAGGTCATAGGGTTTCCATCCCCAGCATTCTGGATCCACTGTGTAAACACTTTCTCTGTCTTTGATAGCTAGGGCACGAACGGCACTGATATAGCACTCATCCCACATGTTTTTCTTATAGCAAGAATCCGCAAGATCTACCCATGGTTCTCGTGTGTTTGCCGCCTCAATTGTGGCCAATCTGAAGGCTTTTAAGGCGTTTTCGCTATCTCCTAATGCATCGTATGCTCTACCCTTCACTCGGAGTGCATAACATCTTTCATTGATCCAAGTTGCGTCTGGCAAGGCCAAATAGCGATCTACTGCTTGAATGCTTTCTGCCCAACGCTTGTGAAAACCCAATTCACGTGCATAATAAAAAGCATTGCGAGCATTCCATGGATTTTCCTTAATATCTGCTTCTAACAAGGCCATATACTGTCCGCGGCTTTTGGAATTATCTGGCATGTGGATCACTAGGAGTTCATCTGTTGTTGCCCAAACTTCTTGAGTGCGTGGATCTGGAAACACAGCTTCGTGACACATGTTGCGCCAACGGAATCCATGACGTGCATGACACTTGTCATAATAGAATGCTATGCCAGCACCCCAATCAAATTTGTATTTGAGTCTATTGGTTTGGCCTTTTACCCAAACACGTTCAATTTCTTCACGCCAACCTGGTTGAAGCACTTCGTCTATATCTAGACTGAGGCATACATCAATATCTGTGGGGATTAGCCCTAGGGCTATATTGCGAGCATCATCAAAGCGCCAAGGCTTGACTGAGATGTCATAAACTGTTGCACCAAGTTCACGAAGTTTGTCTCCAGCACCATCTGTTGATCCAGTATCGCAGACTAGGATTAGGTCTGCAGATTTTGCACCTTCCATAAAGCGGGGAACAAAATCTACTTCACCATTACAAATGGCATAAACGCATATCTTCAAATCTGTCATATCAAATATTCCTTTAATGTTATTTATTAGGTTTTAAAAAAATCACCTTGAAATAGAAAATCCCCCAAGCTATGCCAACTTAGGGGATTTATGACAACCAGACTACGAATGTAGTCCCGAGATTTAAGGAATAAGTCACCCGCAAAGATGACATGAATATTTAGTTAGTGGTAAAGAAAAAGCCCTAATACAGGGAATATATTAGGGCTTCCGTGAACTAAACCACTTCATAGGAATTACAACTGAAATGCAATATGGCTTATTACATCTCCGCCTTTTGGGAAAGCGTTGTTGCATTTTTATTTAGCCTGGCCCATCTTTCTCTGCCGCATTCTTGGCACCAACTGCGCCATCCTTCTGGACTTCGCCAATGGCTCATTGCGCTTTCATGTCCACAAACAATATTTTCAGGTTGTTTGATATGCCATTTATGAACTACTATATAACCATTGCCTGGTTCATCTAATTCTATAGGAATTTCAATTGGCTCACCAAAATCATCTAATTCAGGCGGCCTGCATCTTTTTTTAGCACGTTCTAGTTTTAACCTGTGAGTATCCCGGCCCAACATTACACCAATCCTATATTCAGCGATTGGTTCTAAAAATTTAATAAGTTTGTCTCTTTCCATAACATCATTAGTTATGGTTTTGCCTTATTTCAAGGGGTGATTTATGATTACGCCAACGATAGTGCCAGTGGCTCCAATCAAGGCTACAATAATAGCGGCTACTGCTTGAATGATAGTTATTTTAGTGGTCTTGATATATTCCTTAACCATTTTGCTAAGTTCATCAAGACGAATTTCAACTAGATCCAAACGTGCTTCTAATGCATGATAGCGTTGGGCACAAAGGCTTACATGGGTTGGCAAATCTTCTGATTCTTGTTCAATAGTTTCTATAGTCATGATTATAAGTCGCAGTGGATTTCAATTCTCTGTAGGTCCGGATATTGCGCTTGTGCCAAACTGATAAAATAGTCTGGTGTTTGTGCATCTGTCCATTCTGCATCTATGGAACCTAACTGTAAAGGTCCTTGGAATATATCTATTCTAATATTCATATTATTCTCCTGGCCATGGGGCTGTTGGTGGTGTAAATGCCGCCGTGTAACGAGCCACACCTATGGTTACACGAACTTCATCTAAGTTAGCACCGTTGTTATTGTTTGAAGCATTTTGTGCTTCGCCTATTCTAGCATAAGTGTTAGCCACACCTGATGTGCCCGCATAAGCACCTGTGGCTGTATTAAAACCATAATTGTTGGTATCTGAGTAAGAAGCCTTTTGAACTCCATTCACAAACATTTTAGTTACGCCGCTAGAACGACATAGGGCCACATGAGCCCAAGTGGTTGAGGCTATACCGTGTGCTACGTTTCCTGATAAATTGGTTCCAAATGCAACACTTCCGCCCTGGACATATTGTGCTAGGTTAGTGCCATCCCATAATAAACTGAATCCAGCATAAGTGCCTCCAGTAGGACTGCTTGAACCACCTGATAAGAACGGACGAGTATCAAATAACACACCCGCTCCACTATTAGTAGCAGTTCTATAGATCCACCCCTCAACTGTAAAATCACCTGTGCCTGGACTAAAGACTGTGGTGTCGCCAGATGTTGGAATATATAGATAAGAACTTTGGCTTGAACCTTGACGTGGACTCATTGCATAACTGCCAAAAGCCTGACTACCACCTGTGTTATAGGCCATAGTTTGGTTAGTTGACCAAGCAACTTGTCTTTGGCTAACATCTAGCACAGCATTTTCGCAACGAAGATGTGTGGTTAC
>Ga0007810_1000327_pt1 | contig 14214 bp, 25 predicted proteins | sample CryBogCBE15Jun09_FD_71193 | JGI IMG/M metagenome (GOLD analysis project Ga0007810, IMG submission 71193) | Freshwater microbial communities from Crystal Bog, Wisconsin, USA - CBE15Jun09 | ecosystem: Environmental > Aquatic > Freshwater > Lake | place: Crystal Bog, Wisconsin, USA | collected...
TCTTGTTCGATAAGCACAAGGGTAAGATCAACGACCAGGTAATGACACTGACAGCGTTCAGTAAAGGTAGTAAGTGGATTCAAGATACTTTGTACATTGAACTCCAACAAGATAAGATCAAAGAAGAAAAACGACCAAGTTCAGAAGGGTTAATGTCAAGTGGATTATTCTTGGATAGATTCTCAAATGGGTGATAAATGCGCTTGCGGTTGTGGCGGCTTGATAGTGAAAAAAAATAAGTATTATAAAACAACCTTCATAAAAGGTCATAACAATAGAGGTGTGCCATCACCAATTAAAGGTATTATCAAAGGCAAAAGGTCAGAAGAGATAGTTAATAAAATTGCTAAATCTAATACTGGCAAAAAGAGGACAGAAGAGCTAGAAGAATATAAAGAAAGGTTAACTCGATGACTTCCTTAAACGATTCGCTGTTTGATTGGCAGAAAGACTATGCCAATCTTAAGTATGAGTTCCTAGATGACGACGAGATCGACTACCTAGAACAGAAGTACCCACAGTTTGAAGCATTCAATAAGCGTGGTTGCCCCACATGTGAAGACCACACCTGTGGTGACTGCAAGACACAGCTCCAGCTGTACAAGCACTACCTGCGTGCAGGCGTGGGACTTAACTACCAGAAGCTTGACTGGCATGACTTCCATGGAGACGAGAAGGCATCTGACCTTGCTCGTATCTACCTAGGTCAGCACAAGGACTTTGTTAAGGGTGGCATGGGTCTTCTATACCATGGTTCCTGGGGTACTGGTAAGACACTGCTCAGCAGCCTCATCGCTAAGGAGCTTGTCAAGTTAGGTTACAAGGTGTACTTCGCTACGTTCACCCAAATGGTTGACGAGTTCACCCGTGGTTGGGGTAGCAACGAAGACAAAGCACGCTTCGAGAGCAAGGTCGTTAAGAGCGACGTGTTTTTCCTGGATGACATTGGTAAGGAGTTCCGTACCAAGAACAACCTAAGCGAAGCAACCTTTGACCACGTACTACGACAGCGTGCATTGGATAACCGTCCAACGTTCATCACCACTAACATGACGATCGAAGAGCTGAATGAGGGCTATGGCAGTGCCATCTTCTCCTTGCTTAAAGAGCGCATGATTGTGCACGAGATGACTGGTATTGACTACCGTGAGTATGCAAGAGACCGTACCCTTGATGAAATCAAGACCGGCGCAGTACGTAAAATTCTATAAGAAAGTAAGAAAATGGACATTGAGAAAAGTCTCGTAAATCATTTCATATCGTTAGATTCGTTTGACGAGATCTGGAATAAGGGTATCCGCAGTGAGCACTTCTTTGACCCAGGTGTTAGGGAGCTCTTCGACTACAGCCTTGACTACTACGTACGTAGCGAATTTAAGCAAACGGTTGACCAGGATTTCCTGGAGACCAAGTTCGATGACTATTTCGCACGCAATGAGTGGCCACAAGAGAGCTATCTGGTTGGTGTCCTTATCGAAGAGATGGTGGCTAAGTACCGTAAGGCAACCACGCAAAGCGTGTTGCTTAAGGCAGCTAACGCATTGGAAACAGACCCTGAAGAGGGTATTGCCATTGCTCTTAGCAGTTTATCCAAGATCCAGAGTGACACTAGTACTCGTGAACGCATTGAAATCTATGGTGAAGGGTACGAACGTCGTGTAAATGATTACATCGATGAAGTATCTAACCCTATGAGAGACAAGAAGGGTATCTACCTGGGCTGGGACCAGCTTAATGATCACATGTATGGCATCCAAAAGGGTGAGCTTGCTGTGGTCGTTGGTATCCCTAACGTAGGTAAGTCATGGATTGGCTCAGTCATTGCGTTAGAAGCAGCACGCCGTAAGAACCGTGTTTACTTTGCATCGCTCGAGCTCCGTAAGGAACTGACATTGATGCGACTTGACTGCCTAGCCAGTGGCGTACCATACAGCCGTTACGAACGTGGTCAGCTTACCCCCAACGAGCTTAAGCGTCTTAAGGAAGCACGTGAAGAGATCATGGAGTTCGGTGAGTACCTCCTTATCGACTCACCCAGCAAGAAGTCTGAGCGAAGCGTGATGGAGCTGTACTCCAAGGCTAAGCACTGGGGTGCTGACATGATGGTTGGTGACCAGTTGTCATGGATTACCAATGAGAAGAACTTTGGTTCATCAAGTAACTACCAGTCACTTCAGATGGCTGAGGTCATTACTGATGTTGCATCCGTCAACCGTGAGATGGGTATGGCTTCTGTATGGCTTGCTCAGTTCAACCGTGAAGCGACCAAGAGCAAGAAGGGCCGTGGTGGCCTGGGTAACATTGGTTTGAGTTCCCAGATCGAACAGGTTGTTGATATCGCTATTGGTATTGGTTGCACAGCTGAGATGAAGCGCCAGGAGGCACTCGTCATGGACATTATGAAGTCTCGTCGCAGTGACCTCAAGTCATGGATGATGGGATTCGAGTTGCGTGATCGCACTAGCCTTAGTATTGTGAGAGAGTATGAAGAAGCAGGAGAATAACCCCGAGCCTTGTTCACACAAAATAGAAGGCAGTACCACACATAGGCTTGTAAGTCTGCTAGGGTATTGTCCAGTATGCGGTAACAACGAAAGTGAGTAAGAATGCAAACGTTCCTTCCCTACAAGGATTACGCAGAGTCGGCCAAGGTGCTGGACATGAAGCGTTTAGGAAAACAAAGGGTTGAAACCCTACAAGTCATGAAGGCTCTCAGCGAAGAGTCATATGGCTGGCAGAATCACCCAGCTGTCAAAATGTGGCGTGGCCACCGTGGGGCATTGATGGAGTACCAACGTGCCATCTGCAACGAGTGGACATCACGTGGTTACAAAGACACCTGCCTGGAGAAGACCCAGGTTATTGTCAACAACATTCCACAGGAAGAATGGCAGCAACCAGCATGGCTAGGCGATGAGAGCATCCACGAAAGCCACCGCAGCAATTTGACACGCAAGTTCCCAGAATGGTATGGTGCTTTCTGGGATGAACCAAATGATCTTCCCTACATATGGCCAGAGGAGGCTTTAGTATGATTATTCGTAATAAATTTTACTATTGGTATAAGCATAAGTTAAACCGCATCCTATGCTTGTTTGGTAGTCACCACCATAAGATGGGTGTGCGTTCGCGGACTGGCAAAGCATTCGGATGCCTGCATTGTGGCAAGGACTGGAAGTGACCCCAGAAGAACCCTGCAACCACTTAGAAGTTATTAGGGATGATTATCCAGGATGGCAGTACGACTACTGCCCCAAGTGCGTAGAGAAACTATGACCCCCGAACAAGCGTCTACAGATAAGGCTGAGTGTATGCAGGTATTCCGATGACTGAAGACGAACGTCAAGCCCTACGAGAGAAGCACCAGCCTCACGCCACGTTCCCGAGCCAGTGTGACGAGTGCTCAAACACATGGCCCTGCGACGTAATCAAGGTACTGGACGCTACCGAAAACCTAAAGTTTAACGACCTCAAAGTTAAAGTTGAGTGCGACCACTGGGTCACGGTGAAGAAGTCGGGTCAGTACGGCTACGCCTCCAGCGTCTCACCCAAGTATTGGACACACACCTACTGCCCCAAGTGCGGAGAGAAACTATGACCCCCGACGAACGCCAAGCCCTACGAGAAAAGCACGCCAAATGTTCCTGTGGGCATTGCACCTCTAACGAGTGTTCCGCCGGTTGTGTTGGCGACTACCCCTGCGACGTAATTAGGGTGCTGGATACATACGAACTACTGTTTGAAGCCTTGGGAGGGGTGCTTTACCGTGACTAAAGACGAACGTCAAGCCCTACGAGAGAAGCATGCAGATGATGGTACGGGAGATTGCTTTTACTGTGCGTCATGGGATTTTGACGAAGGCGGATACAGAGTAGAGTACCCCTGCGATGTAGTCAAGTGTTTAAATCAATTAGATGCAATTGCAATGGAAACTACAAAGTACCTACAAGATGTTAAGATTGTGCCAGAGAACATAATCGATAACATTATTAAGATATTGGATGGCGTAAATGAATCCTGAAGACTATAGAAAGAAACACCAACCTATCTTCCAAAATCAAGGGAAGAAGGGCAACATTAATTATTGTGTAGGTTGCAAGGGTCCAAATGATACTCTCATACAGTTGTGGCCTTGCGATGTTGTCAAGGTGCTGGACTACGCTGATCAATTGAAGAAAGAGCTAATGTGGTAAGAGTAAGACACTACAACCCCGCAAAGCGGGTATACGCTGATAAAACAAAGCGTTATGGCTGGGTATTAGACAAACCAGATTATTTTTCATCTCGTCGTACGCTTGATATATACTTCCGTACACACGTATGGGCATTCTGGTGGGAACGAAATGGCTGAAGGACAACTAAGCGAGATCTTTAATGGTCTTGACGCTTGGATAGTGCTCCAGGACATCCTGGGAGTAGGAGAAGTACAAGAGAGCGGTGACGAGCTCATCCACTCTTGCCATTTGCAGCTGGGTAACCATAAGAATGGTGACCGTAGCCCCAGTGCTAGCTTAAACAAAGATACCCTACTGTTTAACTGCTTTACCTGCGGTGGCGGTAGCGTTATCTGGTTAGTACAACACTCTCTCAATATCACCCGTGAAGAAGCTATTGCAAAGCTCATGGGTGAAGCACGTGGTACCAACATTGTACCGATCGAGGATTTCATCAAACGCCTAGAGGGTGTATTCGAGGGAAAACACCACGAACGTGACGATATTCCTATCTACAGCGATACGTTACTTAGACGGTGGGAAGGTCCATGTGACTATCTTACCTCCAGAGGGGTCTCAGAGGCCGTACAGCGGGAGATGCGCACGGGCGTAGAGAGGAACCGCTCTGAATTTCAGAAATCCCAGAATGGGGATATACAGGTTGTCCTTGATAGGGTCGTTATCCCTCATTTCATGAGGGGCCAATTGGTTGGATGGGTAGCTCGCAAGCTCCAAGATGTGCCGGGTGTGCCGAAATACCGCAACTCCAAGGGATTCCCAAGGGGTGCATGGCTTTTTAATTTAGACAACGTAGATACGCAATCAGAGGTGTACCTTGTTGAGAGCCCAATGAGCGTGCTAGTGCTGAAGAGTAGGGGCATTCGCAATGTGGTAGCCACATTTGGCGCAAAAGTTGACGCTAATCAGCTTAACTTGCTCCGCAACTTCTCTAAAGTCAATGTCTTTATGGACGGTGATACGGCGGGTAGGCTCGCTACTGCTCACATCGTTGATGAGCTACAAAATTATACCAAGATTGGTATAATAAACACTCCTGACGATGAAGATCCTGCTACACTCTCTTTTATTCCTGAAGTAATTAGTTCGTTTGAGTACCAGTTAAAACACTGTTTGACACACAGTAGTTAGAGCTGCTACGCTTATGAAAGCAGTACAAACACCAAACAGCCCAAGGGCTTTTAATAGAAAGAAACCATAATGGCATTGCAAAAAGGCATGGCTGCCGTAAAAGCCAGCATTGAACGCTCCCAGTCCGGGAGTGGCCCTAAGACCTATGACCAGACTAACTGGTTCTACTGGCAGGCTGGAGAGAGCAAGCCTCTCCGTTTCCTCACCGACTCGAACGACATCTTCGTTGTTCCAGTTCACGAGCAGGTACCCACCCACGACGGTAAGAAGACGACGTTTGTCTGCCGTACCGCATTCGACGCATCTTGCGAGCTGTGTGCTCGTGAGAAGGGTACCCCTGGTGCCTACCGTCGAGACGTAGGTTACGGTGTAGCCGTGCTCCGTGAGGAAGTTAAGGTTGAAGGTAAGACCACTGGTTACCGTGATGTAACCAGCGACTACACCGAGACCGTTGATGGCAAGGTTGTTGCCAAGAAGAAGCCATACGTGGGTATTGTTGCCCAGGGCATGCGCAACTTCTGGAACCAGATTGCTGTCATCTCCGAGAAGTACGGTTCACTTCGTGACCGTGAGATCGAGATCCTCCGACAGGGACAGGGCACTGACACCACGTACATGGCGTTCGCTCTTCCTGAAAAGGAAATCGAGAACATGGACAAGCGTTACGAAAAGTTTGTACCAGACGTTGAGGCATACCTCAAGCGCATTGGTTCAGCCGAGTACTACGACTCGAAGCTCCGTGGCATCGTCAAGGAGAAGGACAACAAGTCATTCTCGAATAGCTCTTCCTCTACGACTGCTACTGCAGACGACGAGTATGGTGACGACGAGTACGTCACTATCGAAGAAGAGACCACGGCTGAGCGACTGCAGCGCAAGCTCGCAGCTCAGTCATAAGTTTGCTTAGTACCCTCCTCAGGTAAGCAAAACGGTTAGCGTAGCTAGAGAGTATGTCATGGATGGCACTTCACTCTCTAGCTATGCTAACTACCCAACAGAAAGACTAAAATGTCACTCAATGCATTAGACGATAAGGTAATCATCAAGGTTGCCAAGGTAGAAGAGACCACTGAGAGTGGCTTCTACATCCCAGATACCGCTATGGCGATGCCCGACCAGGGTGTTGTTGTTGCTGTAGGCCCAGGTAGAACTACTAGCACCGGCACATTGTTGCCAACTGGCATTAGTGTTGGTGATGTGGTATTGTTTAACCGTAGGGCTGCTCAGAAGATCGAGGTAGACGACGAAGAGTATCTCGTCTTCCTTTCTGAGCACATCCTCGGCATCTTCACCGAATAGATCCCATGCACCTGGGTATGTGCGCAAACTGCCCCTCCCATATAGTAAGGTTGAATTATGTCAGATCGTTTAGTCGCCCTCCATGTTCACTCGGAGCACAGTTGTTTGGATGGCCTTGCCACCATTGACGATATTGTTAACCGAGTAGTAGAGCTTGGACAGAGTGCAGTAGCTATTACCGACCACGGTGAGTGCAGTGGTCACCTTCAACTCCAGCACGCAACTGATGCAGCTGGCATCAAGCCTATCTACGGTATGGAAGGCTACTTCACCGAGAATCGTCATGATAAGTCCGGTAAGAAGGGTGAGAACTACGACCACATGACTGTATTGGCTATGAATGCCAAGGGTCTTGAGAACCTGTGGTCTCTCTCTAGCCTTGCTTACATTGAGGGAAGCTACTACGGCAACCCACGCTTTGACTGGGAGCTGCTAGAGAAGTACAACGAGGGTCTTATTGTCACTGGTGGTTGCATGGGTGGTTGTATTGGCAAGCACCTTAAGAGTGATGGCCGTTACGACAAGGCTGTGGAGCGCATTGGCCGTTACCAAGCTATCTTTGGTGATCGTTTCCACTTGGAACTACACACGTACCTAGACCCAGAGAGCAACGAATGGAACCTGCGGGTAGCAGAGGCTGCACTCGACTACAGCGTGCCACTCATCACTGTGGCCGACTCTCACTACGCTAAGCCAGAGCAGTGGTACGCCCATGAGCTTATGACCGCTATCCAAATGGGTAAGAACGTCAATGACCCATCACGCTTCAGCTATGGTTCTAACCAGCTGTGCCTCTTCTCAGAGGAAGAGACCCGTAGTCGCCTAAGCTACCTGCCAGAGTCAATCGTTGATCAGGCCATCAAGCGTACGTCTGAGATTGCTGACATGTGTGATGCTCGTGTCCCAGGTTCACGCAAGATGCCTGTGTTCTACAATACTGCCAAGATGGACGAGCGTAAGCTACGTGAGACTGCTGAAGAAGGTTTTACCCGCAAGATCATTGGTCACGTGGCCGATGAAATGCTGCAAACATACCGTGACCGTCTCGAATACGAGATGGATGTAATCATTACCCGTGGTTTCCCAGGGTATTTCCTAACCGTACAAGACATTATTAACTGGAGTAAAAATGAAAACTTTCTTGTTGGCCCTAGCCGTGGTTCAGTTGGTGGAAGCTTGCTTGCTTATGTCATGGACATCACTGAAGTCGACCCAATCCCGTCAGGTCTTATATTTGAGCGCTTTCTTAACCCTGAGCGCGTCTCTATGCCTGATATCGACATTGATATGCCCAAGCTAGAGCGGGGCATGGTACGTGAATATCTTGAGCGTAAGTATGGTCGCTATAACATTGCGTCGATTGGTACGTCTAACACGTTAGGCCCAAAGCAGGCTATCCGTGATACCTGCCGTGGCCTAGGCATCAACAAGGAAGACACCCAACACATGATTGACATCATTGAGGATGACTGGAACCTTAAGAACCGTGGCGCTACTTGGCAAGACGTTATGAAGCAGTACTCTAAGGACTACGCTCCGTGGAAAGAGAAGTACCCCAAGCTGTTCGAGAACTTGCCTGAGTTTGTTAACCACATTCGCCATACCAGCGCACACGCTGCAGGCATTGTAATCAGCAAAGAGACGCTCATTGGTGCTATGCCACTGCGTTACAGTCCTAGCCAGGACGATATTCGCACGCAGTTCGATATGAACGGTGTCGATGAGCTGGGTTTCGTCAAGATCGACTTGCTTGGTCTGCGTACGCTTAGTACACTCATGGCTGCATTAGACCTAATAAAGGAGAACAACAGTGGCACCTTACCTTTCCGTCATTTCTACGAGTGGAACTATGAATGGGACAAATACTACGGTGATGCTGGAGTCTGGGATTCCATCTGCACTGGTCACAATATTGGGCTCTTCCAAATTGAGACAGGTTCCCTTAGAAGTTTGGTTAAGAGATTTCAACCAAGAAGCATAGAAGACCTATGCACCATGATTGCCATCTACCGGCCAGGTATTACTCGATCAGTTGACTCAGAGACTGGGCTTAACCTGCTTGAGATGTACATGCAGAAGCGAGAAGGCAAACGTAGCGTAACGTACAAGCACCCTAAGTTACGTGACATCCTAGGTGTATCCTACGGTAGCTTTGTCTACCAGGAGCAGATCATGGAGACCTGCGTAGCTCTCGCTGGCTATACCATCGTTGAGACTGACCGTGTGCGTAAGGCAGTAGCTAAGTCTAACTACGAGGATATGAAGGATGAGGCTGAGATCTTTGTGCAGAAGTGCATGGAACAGGGCGTCGACCAGAAGACTGCAGAGTCTATCTTCGATGACATGCGTGCCTTTGGTATGTATGGATTCAACAAGAGTCATGGTTATGGTTACTCGATGCTCTCTTACTGGACTGCATGGGTTAAGCATCACTACCCGCAGGAGTTCATGACTGCTCTATTCCGTACTAACCCTAACGACAGTGTTATTTACCAACGTGAAGCTCGTCGTATGGGTATTGAAGTCCTTGGACCAGACATCAACGAGAGTGGAGATAACTTCACCTTGACAAAGGGTGGCAACATCCGGTACGGGCTTAGCAAGGTGAAGTATGTAGCAAATGCTGCATCAGAAATCATTAAGTTTGGTCCGTTTAAGAGCATGGAAGACTTTCTCAACCGTGTTCCTACCAGGCGCGTTAACAAGCGTGCTATTGTATCAATGATTAAATGCGGTGTCTTTGACAGTCTGTGCGGAGACCCCAAGACTGCTTTATACGAATACTACAAAACTAGAAAAGAATTTAAGAAGAATATTGATGGAAAATGTACTGAAGACTGTGCTTATTGTGCTGGACGCTCTACTTTCTTTGATTGTTATGCAGAGAATATCGAGAACATCGAAGCAAGAGGAGCTAACGAACAAGAGATATTGGGGACTATGGTCAGTATCGATCCTCTCGCTGATTATATTGACGTTATAGAAGAAGAGCACAACTTCCCTGGAGAGAAGAAGATGTTCCAGGGTGAGAAGGCTATGCTTGGTGGTATCGTCACGATGATTAAACCATTGGTCACCAAGAAGGGTAAGAACCCAGGCTCAGAGATGTGCCAGCTATGGGTAGAGTTGCCAATTACGAATACAGAAGAGGATGGTCTACTTGAAGAAGAAGGCGAAGAGGGCTCTCAGAAAGATGAAAGCGTTCAAATTGTGGCCTTCCCAGACGCATACAAGCGAGTCCGAGAGAACCTTGAAGTGGGCACGCCGGTCTTGGTGGAAGTAGAGAAGCTTCGTGATGGTCTTGGCCTGAGAAGTCTATTTCGACTTGACAAGCTCAAAACTGCAGTGTAGTATTTCAATCAGTAGGAAGGAGTGCGAATGGCTCGTACTAAAAACATGAAGAAGTATCAGTGCCCAAAGTGCAAATCAGAGGTAGAAGCTATTGCTAGCGCAGTAGCTCACCGCTGCCCCAGTAACAAGAACACATTTACCGCATATACACTCATCGAGGAGGATGAAGCATGAAGTACCAGAAACTAGAAAACAGCAACATTGACCTTCTGTCACACGAACCAGAGGAGTGCAAGAGCCCACAAGCTTGCACCATCCACAATCGTACAGATCACCACATGAGAAGCTTCAAGCAGTTCTACCGCTTCGATCGTGGCATCATGGAGCGTATCTGCAGTCACGGCATCGGTCACCCAGACCCAGACGACATCAAGATCCTCACAGGTGCTGACAATGGTGTTCACAATTGTGATGGTTGCTGTATCCGTTTTGCAACTGAAGAAGAATACAATGACGTACGGAAGCATGGTGAGTAGTGCAAGTCACGATCAACATTGATCAAATAACGTATCAAAATTTGATGCGTGACGCTGTGTATTATAGGATCGATGACATAGAAGAATTCATCGAACACAAACTAGAGGAGTTGTATGGCTAAATCAGATGCAATGGACAAATTAATTGATTCTCTAAACAAGTTTACCCCAGAAGGTTCTACCAAGCCGTTGGTGCTCCGTGGCAGTAACATCGAGAAGGTAAACGCTATCCCATGCTTTACCCCTGCCCTGGCATACTTGCTGGGCATTGGTGGTTGGCCTGAAGGTAAGTTGATTGAATTCTTTGGTAAGGAACACTCAGGCAAGACCTCGTTCGCTATTATGGCACTGAAGGACTGCTACGACTACTACAAGGGTGAGAAGATGGTTGCCATCATCGACCTTGAGCACCGCTTTAACCCTGAGTGGGCAGAGAAGCTTGGCCTGAAGATCGATGAGAACCTCATTGTTGTACAGCCACCAGACGCTGAGACTGGCACTGACATGATGGTTGCACTTATCAAGAGCAAGCAGGTTGGTGCTATCGTTTGGGACTCAGTTGGCGCAGCAGCTACTAAGCACAGCATGCAGCAGCTCACAGATAAGAACGACAAGATGGGTGGCAACGCTGCAGTTATGAAGCGTAACGTACAGACCGTTGCTCCTCTAGCCAACCTCTATGGTGTTACCTGCTTCTACCTGAACCAGCTTCGTGCTGACATGGATGGTTACAACCGTCCTATGACCCCAGGTGGCCACGCAGTGAAACACGCTATGAGCGTACGTATCTACCTAAGGCCAGGCAGTGACAAGTACTTTGACAAGATCAATGGCGAGAACACTCAGGTGGGCAATCCTATCGTTCTTAAGACGGTAAAGAACAGCTATGGCCCTCCGTTCCGTGAGGGATGGACTGACTTCTATAGCCAACCATGTGTATTCCTGGACCACCCAGGCATTGACACACGTAGAGACCTAGCACGTATGGGTATTCTTTTGGGGGTAGCTAACCGTGCAGGAGCCTGGTTCACCTGGCGTGACATCAAGGCACAAGGCCGTGACGCTTTCTTTGAGCAAATCTGGAACAGCGGCAAGGCAAACGAGTTCGAGGCAGAGATTATCGATGCCATCAAAAAGGGCTCAGGAATTACAGAGGTTGAGAACGATGAGTTCTTTGGCCGACCACTAACAGCAGACACCGAAGATCTGCACGATCCAGAAATTTAGGAGATAGAAATGAACGTTGGAGACACAGTAGTAGACGTACGATCAGTTGGCACCATTGTTGGCGTTGCCAAGAGTGGTAACCCAGTTGTACAGTGGCCAGTAATTGGCGGAGACTTGTTTGAGGAATCATTGCCTGAAGACTTGATCCTCGTGTCACTGCCTACGCCCGTTGAGGAGCTCGACCCTTCAAAGGATGCAGAATGAGCGAAGAAGAGTACGAAGGCGTAACGTTATACGTTAGTGCTGAAGGCTGGCCTGATAACTTAGCTGGTATCATGGTCAAAGAGCAAACAACTATGCGCTTGGAAGATGGACGTGTTAAAATCATTGGTGATCCTATCTGGAACGCTGAGGCACCAAATGAGTTGGATTAACCACTTCTGCCATGAGTGTAAGCTAAAGTTTTTGAAGGCTAAGGACTTTATGCTACATCATAACGATCACCACCTTGACCATCAAGTCAAGGTTGATAGACGGAATAGAGACCAGAACCCATGACAGACTACGTACCTAAGAAATCAGTGTGCAAGAATTGTATGCGAAAGTTCGGTGATACCAAGGAGATTATCCAAGGGGTTGAGGGCACTTGGGTGCATACGTTTAGCAATGGGCAACACTACGCAATCAAATGCAACCCTTGGGAACAGTGGGTAGCAGAACCGAAAGAAGAATAATGAATAACTCAGACAACAAAGCACCTGCTAACCAAACTACATTTGAAAAGGTGTTGCAGGAGATTCATGATCTTCACAATAAGAAACAGTCTGACTACGGTCGTCCAGAACAGGGCGACCCTTTTGCCAATGTACGTGCCAGTGAGGACTTCGGTATTCCTGGCTGGTTGGGTGCCGTAATCAGAGCTAACGATAAGGTACGCCGCATTCAGAAGTATTCACGTGGTGGCACTATGGTTAACGAATCTGTAGAGGACTCGTTACTTGACGCAGCAGTTTATTTCATGATAGCTTTGTGCTTATTTAGGGAGCAAAATGGAATCAGCACGTGAGAACATAGCAAAGTGGCTTGAAGACTTTAGAGCTAAAGATAAAGAGCGTACAACTTCTGTCGAGGTTGATTTCTCAGATGAAGAAGAAGCATCTATCCTAAAAGCTGCTACTTCATTGGGTATGACTTTTAATGAATACTGTAACTATGTTTTAGAGAAGGTTGTCTTCTCAAAGAAATGCCCAACATGTTTACAATACAGACCTGATCGATCAAAGATCTGCAAGTTCTGCGGAGAGGTAGAATGATGGAATACACCCAGAACTACTTGATTAACCAGGTTGGCCAACTCAATGACCAACTAAAGAGAATCAAAGATATTTGTGCTATCAGTAATATTACTGACAACATCAAGGTTGCAATGATCAAAGGCGTACTTGATCCTCAGCCAAACATTAAGTACGAATATGAAGCGTAACTTATGGAGCAAAGTAGACCGTGAAGGTGACTGTTGGGTGTGGACTGGCAGTGTAGCCAATCGTGGCTACGGTAGCATCCACCACAATGGTAGGAATGGCTACTTACCTCACCGTCTAGCTTGGGAGCTGCTACGTGGCCCCATTCCAGAGGGCCTTGTACTTGACCACATGTGCCAGAATAGACGTTGCATTAACCCTAGGCACCTAGACCCTGTAACAAACCGTGTTAATATCTTGCGTGGTAAGAGCATCGCTGCGCTTAACTTTATCAAAACAGAATGTATCAATGGCCATCCATTTGACCAGAAGAATACAAAGATTAGGAAGGACAAGACGAGATCATGTCGTCAGTGCGAAAGAGAACGTCTAAGGAAGTTTCGGGAGAATCAGAAACTAAAAAAGCATCAAAGTTGAAGAAGGTTAAGCAGCTTAGGAAAGAACTTAAGCAATTAACAAAGGAAAATTTAATTATGGGTAGGAAACTAAACGCCGCCATTCAACAAGTATACGCTCTTAACGTAGAAGCATATACTAAGGTTGATCACTCGCCCAATGACTTCAACAATGGCTACGCCACTGGGCTCACAGAAGCTATCAGAACCATGCGCGATATCGAACGTGGGAATTACTTTAGATTCCCCCTCTTCAACACAAAGAAGAAGAAGTAGTGGAGACAGAAAGCCACTGGCGTAACGAGCACAAGAAGCTCGAGTTGCAGCTCAGAGAAACGTATGCTCAAGTCAATTATTATGTCAATGAAAACACTAAGCTCCGTGAAGAGAATGTGGTGCTGAGAGATAAGCTGGGTATCAGTGACCAACCCGTATAAGATCTGGGCAGTAAAGTATGATGGTAAGCATATGCATATCGTGTATGCAACTAGATTACCACGCAAACTAAAGAAGTTTGTTAAGACAATCTTTGAGATAGTGGAAGACGGGCACGATAATTTTGTCGTTGTTAGTCCTTCTTTCGGAAAGTTGACAGAAGAATGGGTAAATTCCAGCAAAGATTTAGCCAACGGCAAGAGCGTGAGCTCGAAGAACAGTGGCCTCATTCACGTCGTACCGTAGG
>Ga0007810_1000328_pt1 | contig 14196 bp, 11 predicted proteins | sample CryBogCBE15Jun09_FD_71193 | JGI IMG/M metagenome (GOLD analysis project Ga0007810, IMG submission 71193) | Freshwater microbial communities from Crystal Bog, Wisconsin, USA - CBE15Jun09 | ecosystem: Environmental > Aquatic > Freshwater > Lake | place: Crystal Bog, Wisconsin, USA | collected...
CTCCAAAGAACTCTCTCGCAATTGCCTCGTGAGAGAATTGGTCATGAGTCGACTCCGAATCGTGTACGTGGAGAACGACCCCGCGCTACGAAATATCTTAGGAAATATGCTCAGGGAGTCACCTGAGATTGAGATGCTAGGAGAGTTTGGTAAGTCTGAAGAGGCGCTCGATAGAGAAGTGGTTCGCAGAGCCGATGTCGCCCTTATCGACTTTGCACTCAATCAAAATGGTCTCAACGGTGTCGAACTAGGAATCGCGCTCCGCAATATAAATGAATATATCGGAATCGTTATCTACTCCCAGTTCTCCGTCCATCAGATGGTTAAGCGCGTTCCACTCGAGATGCGAAGCGGGTGGTCATTTTTTGAGAAGTCAGCTTCTATGGCGATCGCCGATTACGTCAACATTCTTCGCATGACCGCGACGGGCAAAGGTAATTGGGAAGAGGTTTTAGCGGCCGAAATCTCGACAATCGAATCAGAGGGCTCCATCTTCTTCTCGCTGACCCCGCGCCAACGTTCAATTATGTCGCTAACTATTCAGGGCCGGAGCGCTCAGGAGATTGCGCTGCAGCTGGACCTCAGTTACTCCTACGTCAGGAAGGAACTTTCTCGGGCATATTCTGTCCTCGTCCCAAACGCCGATAGCGCAACGGATCTCAAGACTGCGGCCGTAATTAGATATATGGAGCTCATGAGGGTTTCTTCATGAGAACCACTGCTAGGAAATTCTTGCGAGCCATTGGGCCATATCCATACAACTCGAGAATTATCTTTCTTGTCCTGCTTGTATTTTATTTCTCACGATTCTTGCCTCTTGTAGCCAATAAACCTCCAGGGCCGGAACGAATAAGTTCCTACGGAATTATTTTGTTTGCGTCAGCGCTACCTGCTGGAACTTATGGAATAGGCACTGCGCTCTTAAAAAGATATCGCACCTGGAGTTCGACGAGTCTTCTCTTTTACATAATAGAGCTGATGGTCCTTGAGGTTCTGATTTTTTCTGTACTGCCATTCTCTCAACACATTTTGGAAGCGAATTTTCCTAAAGCCACCGATTTAATTCTTCCCAAGAATCTCGCAATTTATATCTCATCACTCTTCTTTGCCATATTTGCTTATTCACTCTCGCATCACTCTGAAAGGTATATCGACGAGCGTCTCCGTAAGGCCGATAGTCTCGTACGAAAATTGGAACTCGATTTACAGGAGCTGGTTCTCTCCGATGAGGAATTGCGTAGTCAGACATCTCAATTCTTGCATGACAGAGTTCAATCTGATCTCATGGTCGCAGCTATGAATCTGAAGAGTGTTCAGGGCCAATCATCCGCCCAAGTTGAAGAAGCGATAGAGAAATCAATTTCAATTTTGGAGAGCACTCGATCTACTGATCTCCGCAATCTGGTTCAAGTACTTACCCCTAATTTCGCGGGTGGAGGATTGGTAGCCGCGATTGAGATTCTGGAACGTCAATTCGGTAGCAATTTCGATATCTTGGTCAAGCTTCCAACTGAACAGATTTCGCTCTCGGAGAGCCAGCTCTTGGGAGTATTTAGAATTATAGAACAATCCTTACTCAACTCTTTAGTTCATGGGCCGGCGAAAGTAGTCCGTATCGAAGTGTTTGAAAATCCGATTGGTCTAATAACTCTCTCCGTGGCAGATGATGGTCCGGGTGCAGAAATGTCTAATGCAAAATCTGGAGTTGGATCAGCGATTATTGAATCATGGGTGAGTATTCTCAAAGGCTCATTCGAAATCACCACAGCAACCAACCTGGGTTACAAAATTGTGGTGAAATTCCCAAACCAGAGCGGAGATGTCCCCGGCGGTGAATAACGAGGATGGCAAGTGGTTCCAGGTAAATGTGTGACAAGAGCGGAGACGAGAGGATTTGAACCTCCGAACCCATTTCTGGGTTACCTCATTAGCAGTGAGGCGCACTCGACCGGGCTATGCGACGTCTCCAAGTGTGGCGGTAGTTTACCGCGTTTTACAGCGAGTAATTCCTCACAATATCGGCCCTGGCCTCGCCTCACGTTCTACACTGCCGAAATGATTGCTCAACGCAGAGTAGGACCCTTCACCGTTTCAGCGATAGGAATGGGCTGCATGCCTCTCTCCTTCCCTCATGACCGCGACCCGGATCTACTGGATAACCCAGACCGCGCCATTGCCGTTATCCATGCAGCTCTTGATGCCGGTGTGACGCTCTTCGATACCGCCGATATTTATGCGCCATCCTGGAACTCGATGGGCCACAACGAGTTGCTCTTGGGTCGAGCCTTTCGAAGCTGGAACGGAACAGCGGAACAGAAGAGCAGAGTCGTTCTCACGACGAAAGCTGGAATCACTCGAGCAAAAGATGGCACGATGTTCGGAATCTCCGGAAGAAATGCATCGAAGCATTATCTCTATCGTGCAGTTGAAGCATCCGCTCTGAAATTAGGCGTAGAAAAAATTCAGTTGTGGCAACATCACCGGACCGATCCATCCATCTCATACGAGGAGCAGTTCGAAAATGTAATGACCCTCAAAGAACATGGGTATATCCAAGAAATCGGTCTCAGTAATGTCAATGCCGATATGTTGCGTCATGCAATCAAGGCTGGTGGCAGACCTGAGGATGGCGGCATCATCTCAGTACAAAATGAATATAGTCCGAACTATCACCACTGGGCTGATGTCATTGATATCTGCACCGAGTATGGAATTGCATTCTTGCCGTGGTCACCTCTCGGCGGCGGAAGAAACTTTAAGCGCATAGGTTCCGGTGAGATCGGCGCCTTCAAATCGATGGCAGATGCGAAGGGCGTCTCACCATATGCACTGACAATCGCATGGCATCTTGCGAAATTCCCAACTGCGATTCCAATTCCCGGCGCATCGAAAGCGGCATCTATCTTGGACTCGCTCGAGGGAACGAAAATTTCGCTCACCGAATCAGAGATTGCCGAGTTGGATGCGAGTTGCCCGATCGATACTCCTATTAACTCCGAATTATTGGATATCGCTCAACTTACGCGTTGACGGGGCGAGTAGCCTCATGAAGAGTGTACGAGAGTAGCGCGGCAACTACGAGCGGCATGATCCACCATGAGCTAACTCCAGCTGCATGAGTGATGAAAAATCCAATAACGACGCCTGCTGCAACTCGCCAATCATCCCCGATAATGAAGTCGTACCAGAAGAAGGCAAAGCCGCCGACGATGCGAACAAATCGGGAAGCATCTTTTGACGGTTCACTAAAGGTTGGCAGATTGAGTTTGCGGACTGGCTTGTTGAGCGCCTTTCTGGCCTTAAGTAGCGTAATAAGAAGGTATGAGATCAAGAGGACGCCCGGAATGATTCCGAGAAGCGATAGATCCGAGTGTGGCCACGAAGCGCCCGCTCCTTCTGCCCCCCAAAAGATTCCAAACGAGGTGAGCAAGATGCCCACAACAAACTTCATGGTGTTCTCTGGTACACGCGATAGCGGCTTGTGAATCGCAAATCCTGCAATCGCAACAATGACGACCGCGAGTGCAGCACCCCACACAGCAAGAGTAAAGGCGTGTGGATTAGATCCCTTTTGAATAATTCCGAAGGTCACAACGATGAAGACAACCTCGAGTCCTTCGAGCAGAACTCCCTTGAACGAAAGAGTAAATGCATACCAGTCAGAGACAACAAATCGAGAGACCTTCTGCGCGCTCTGTGCCGCCTCGACCTCATCACGAAAGATCTTCTCTTCATCATGGAGCGCCTTGAAACCGCTCGCACGAAGAATCGCTTTACGTAACCATTGCAAACCGAAGACCAACAGGAGACCACCTACGGCAAGTCGTAAGGTGCTCTTCGGAAGATGATCAATCCTTGGTCCAAGAAGTGCAATCAATCCGGCGAGTACCACCAGGCCAGAGATGACGCCTTGAAAAGTCGAACGCCAATCTCGAGCGTGCCCAGCCGCGAGAATGATGGTGACCGCCTCAACCGCTTCAACAGCGCATGCCAAGAAGACGGAAACTATGAGGGCAATATCGTTGCCGCTGAGCGAATGAAACATGATTCTCCTTTTACGTGATATCTATTTTAATCAGGGTTCGAGCTAGATTTACTTTAGATACGAGCTAGGCCTTCAACTACTTTTGAATCAGCTATTTGGAATGCAATACACCGTTGCGGATCGATGGAGACTTCCATTCGTTCGCCTCGGTCATGGGCGCTATCGTCAAATACGCCGGTGAGCGAGCCGTATTTGGTCTCAATCGCGTGGTCATATCCGCGACCCCGATAGGCGACATCCGTAATCGAGCACTTGATGCGATTCTTGCCCGTCGAGTCAAAACTTGTTGCCGCTGGGCGAACCAAGATATCAACCTCCATGCCGGGTTCGAGATTGGTTGTGTGCCTAGCTTTTAAGAGGTCGCCGCCAAGTTCAACATTGCAATACTTCTCATCAACTGAATTCACGATTCCACGGAAATGTCCGGCAGTCCCCGTGAAATTGGCGACGAAACGAGTAGCAGGCTTGTTGTAAATCTTCTCTGGCTTATCTATCTGCTCAATGGCACCCTTATTAATAACACCAATTCGATCGGCTAATGCGAACGCTTCAGATTGATCGTGGGTGATGTACAGCGCCGAGGCGCCAATCTCGCGCGTGAGCGTCGAAATCTCAATGCGTAAACGTTCACGCAGATCAGCATCAAGATTTGAGAGCGGCTCATCAAAGAGAAGAAGAGACGGGCGAGCGACAATCGCACGAGCAAGTGCTACGCGTTGCTGCTCGCCACCTGAGAGCTCTGAGGGATAGTTGCCTCGCTTATTTGCTAATCCAACCCGATCCAACATCTCAAGAACCAACTTCGTCGACTCTTCTCGTGAGAGCGATCGACGCTTGAGCGCATAGGCGACATTCTCTTCGGCGGTCAAATGAGGCCAGAGCGCGTAATCCTGAAAGACCATAGCGAGATTTCGCTTCTCGGGTGCCACGTGCTTATCACCCTCACTCATAATCTGATCGGCAAATGAGATTCGTCCTTGGTCAATCTTTTCGATGCCCGCAAGAGATCGGATGAGGGTCGACTTGCCTGAACCCGATGGTCCAAGCAGGACGAGAAACTCTCCTGGCTCGATTGTTAAGTTGAGCGAATTCAGCGCCGCCAGTTCACCATAGAACTTAGAGGCGTTCTCCACTGTAACGAGTTGTCCCTGATTATTTTCCACGGGCTACTCCAATTCTCTTCCAACCTCGAGGGGCGAGTAACTTAAAAAGACTGTAGGCAACGGCAACAACAGCTAGCGCAGAGAGAATTCCTAGAACCTCCATCGCCGTTCCACCGCCATAGTCATAATTGGCGAGCGCCTTATCGATACCCACCGATAGCGGTTCTGCGCCTGGCGCGTAAAGCAATTGGGAGACAGGCAGTTCTAAGAGAGTTCCCGCATAGGTCAGACAGAATGCTGCCAACAGTGGCTTTGCGATGATTGGCATTGTTACATCTATCCAGGTACGTATGGCATTGCTTCCATGAACCCGACAGGCCTCTGATAGTGACTCTTGGAGTTGGCTCATATTTCCTACCAACGAACGCGAGGTGGAAGGCAGAGCTCCTGCCAAATAGGCAAGGCCCAAGAGGGTTGTTGTTCCGTATAAGTGAATGCCCAAACTATTTGTGAGCGGCAAGTTGTAGGCAAAGATATATCCGGCGGCAAAGACAATGCCAGGTAGTGCAACGGCCGCCAAGAGAATGAAGTCGAGAATCTGTGATCCCGCTCCCGCCTTCTTCTGCGTCAAGAGCCGTGCGCAAACAGCCGCGAGGATAGAAGCGAAGAGGGCAACGATGAGTGCAATCTTGGATGAGAAAAGTAGCGGGTTATGAAGGCTTGGCGAATTGATTACCGATTTGTAGTTCATCAGCGTCCACGCGTGTCCCGAAAATGGTGAGCCAACACCACTGAGCGCTGAAGCAGAGAGCGCACCAAAAGCTGGGACTCCTAGCGCAACAAGCAGTATCGCAATAACGAAGCCAGAAGATAACCATTTGCCGAGGCGCGACAGTTCAATCGTTCGAAATGGTCGAGTCCGACCCGAGAGAGTTCTAAATGATCTACCTCGCAAATATTTCGCCTGCAAAAGCAGAGCGATCACAATCAAGAAGAGAAGCACGGTTCCAACCGCGGCACCTACGGGGTAGTTCGCTGGAAAATTTTCAATCGCTAAATAGAGACTGTAGGTAGCAATCGGAAAGTGAGATTCGGAAGAGAAGGTAGCGGCCACGCCAAAGTCGGAGATGGTCTCAGCGAAGACAATCGCAATCGCCGACCAGATTGCCGGGGATAGGAGCGTCGCCATCGTCTTAAAGGCTTCGATGCGACTACCGCCATGAACGCGAATTGCATCTTCAAACTCACCGCCGAGGCTCCGCATGGAGTTGCTGATCACCAGATAGGCAAAGGGAAGGCCTTTAACGGCGAGAACGATAAAGATGCCAACTGGACCATAGAAGAGGTTACGAATTCCAGCGCTTGGAATACCCAAGATATCGAAGACACCGCGCTGCTCAATAAGACGCTGCCAGCCCAGAGCGATGAGATAAGACGGGGCGAGCAATAATGCAAAGACAAAGAAGGTCCAGACGCGTCGGATTGGCGAATTGGTCCGCAAGACAATCCACGCAATGACTGTGGCGAGAAAAGCGGTAAGCACAGCAACAAGCACACCCAAGATAAAGGAGTTGAAGAGGCCTTGGGCAAATTGGCCATGAGCAATCGAGGTGAAGGCTCTCAAAGTAAACCATTCGCTGCCCTGCGAGAGTGAGCGAGGGCTGATCGCATTCAAAAGAAAGAGCAAGATCGGCGCAACCAATATCGCGACGATCAAGATCCAAAATGCAGTGAGCGCATTGAATTTAACTTTAAGTTTCATATACCTATCAATCTTGGGAAAATCCCACCTCGCTTCCGAAATGGAGGCGAGGTGGGATTTTCAACCTTAGAGAACGGGTGGTGCTCTTTACTTGATGTTCTGCAAGAACCAATCATCTACTGCAGGCTGCTGAGGTCCCCATGCATATGGATCTGCAAGGTGGTAATCAGGTAGCGCTGGAACAAATGACTTTGGTGATGCATATGTGGTTACTGGCCAGAAGAAGGAATCGCTATCTGATGAAGCTGTGGCGACCGCTTGTCCTGCCTTCGATAGTACAAAGTCAACAAACTTCTTCGCTAGACGGTGTTGAGTTGCAGTTCCAGCAGTTCCAATACCAATTACATTGGTAACAAGGTTTGGCTTTGTGAGGAATGCAATCTTTGGTGTAACACCTGGGATTGGAGTCTTAGCAAGCTTGTTGATCTCGTTGAGAGCAGCTGAGCTCTGAATGAGTGCAATATCAATGTTGCCAATTTCGAAGGCATGGGTTGTTGGGCCATTGCGATCATTGACGAGGATTCCATTGGTGGTCTTGAGAGACTTGAGGAAGCTCTCGCCTGCAGCGATATTTGCGGCGACTCCTGTGGCGGTCTTGGTGCTCTTTCCACCAATCTGATCAAACATTCCAGCGATAAATGGGAATGTTGGGCCGGAGACTGCAGGGTTGTTCATACCAATCTTCCCCTTAAATGCTGGGTTCAAGAGATCCTTGTATGTTGCAGGAGGCGTCTTCACATTGTTCGCGTTGTAGAGCGCAACACCCATAACAGTGGCACCTAGTGGAATAAAGCTGTGATCTGCTGGGAAGAGTGACTTTCCAAGATCATTGAAATCTCCCTTAGGGGTGTAAGGGACAAGAGCGTGATTCTTATCGAGAGCAGCAAATGCTTCTGCGCCATCAACCCAGAGCAAGTTCCACTGTGGGTTATTTGTCTCAGCAGCCACCTTTGCAAGGAGTGGACCGGTTGAATCGGTGTAATCCTTGATTGCGGTGTAGCCCATTGTCTTGTTGAAGGCAGCGATCTCATCCGCCGCGTAGCCAGTCGCTTCGTAGATGGTGATTGTTGTCTGCGCTGGAGCAGCAGCCAAAGCAATTGATGGCGTCACAATGAGTGAGGCCGCTGCAGCGAGCGCTGCAAACTTAATATTTCTCTTCATTTCTCTCCTTGGGTTGTGGGTGTCAGAAAAGCGTTACTTGATATTTGCGTCGAACCAGGTGTTGATTGCTGATTGCTGTGGTCCCCAGAAATATGGATCGATTGCCTGCGATGCAGCAGGAAAAGCTGGCAGTGCAGGAAGCGCACTCACGCCAGAGACAACAGGCCAGTACAAAGAATCTCCACTTGGATCTCCGGTCTGCATTACTGCTTGACCAGCGGGTGAGAGGATGTAATCGACGAGTTGCTTCGCCTCGGCTTGAGCTGCAGCAGGTGCCTTCTTATCAATACCAATGACGCTAGGCAGCAAGGTTGACTTTGAAAGGTAGATCACCTTAGGCGTGAAGCCAGCTTGTGGCTTTGCCGCAAACTTCAGGAGTTCACCTTGAGCGGCGGAAGATTGAATTAAGCCCGCTTGAATCGTGCCGATTTCAAGAGCGTGCTTGGTATCGCCATTTGTTGGGAATACTTTTAGGCCATTTGCCTTCAGAGCAGCGAAGAATGCCTCACCCTTAGTGACGCCTGCAGATTGCCCACCGAGTTGGTTGAAGATGCCAGCAATAAATGGGAATGTTGGGCCCGATTGCGAAGGATCGTTCATACCAATTAGCCCCTTATATTCAGGCTTGAGTAGGTCTTGGTATGTTGCAGGTGGATTCTTCATCTTTGTAGCGTTGTAGATGAATGCCGCCATCGTGGTAGTTCCAGTTGGAATATAAGAGTGGTCTGCTGGAATGAGAGACTTTCCAACGCTATTGAACTTTGCATTTGCACTGTACGAAGCGAGTTGGCCCTGCTTATCAAGGGCGGCAAAGGCGGTATTTCCATCTACCCAGAGAAGGGTCCACTGTGGGTTGTTCTTCTCCGCTGCCACCTTGGCAAGCAATGGTCCGGTTGAATCGTCAGTCAGCTTTACTGGGATTCCCGTGGCCTTTGTGAAGGCGGTGGCAATAACTTGGTCATAGCCCTGAGCAGAGTAGAGAACCAGTGGCACCTTAGTTGCAGCTTCTGCCGGCAAAACTGCGGCAATGATTGAAACCCCTGCAACAAGCAGCGCTGAAGCAATTCGCTTGAAATTCGAGGACATTCATACTCCCAACTGTGGAAGCAGGCGCATCGCCTGCTTATGCATTGGAGTTATCAAACGCTACGAAGGTTGAATTAATAAAGCGGGGATATAACGTGTAGGTGAACGAATAATGAAGGATGGGAATTGAGGTCAGAGATTGATTCTCATCCTTTTCTCAATTACCTAACAAATAGGTGACTGCATCTTTCGCGCTCCACCCAGCTGGATGGCTTTTCAAAAGTTCCTGCGCTCCGGAGAGATCAGATCCCAACGTTACAAGTGCCGGCTCATCGTAACCTGTGATGCGGTGTTGTCCGAGGCCGATATTCGCCATCAACCCATTGCAAAGACATTTTCTTCCCGTTATCTCTACCTCCGTTCCACCCTTTTGCAAAAATTTCTCTTCCGGTTCGCTTGAGCAGCGGTAAGCCATGCGACCGTCAGCGAGTTCCACCGGTGTACGAAGATATCCAAGGTCGCACAACTTCTCGCGCGAATCAAAGATCTCGTTCTGACCAGCGGTGCCCACTAACTGCAAAATTTTTATGGGAAAGCCAGTTGGTGAAGCGTAGACATCGGTCTTCACCTTCATCTCATTCTGGCGCAGAGAGGTAAGAATCTCCGCTCGGATCTCTTCTGCGAAACCGGACTCTTGAGCGAGGGCAAAGATTGTTCCGGCCTGAATCCCCTCAGCTCCTAACTCAATCGCACGCTGAACCGCCGCTGGCGTTGCGTAACCGCCTGCCAACCAATACGGCAGCCCTAACTCGCGAATCTTCGATAAATTGGGCGCATCACGATCACCGTAAATCGGTTCCCCATCCTCATCTATCTTCAATTGTCCACGCGGCGGCGCATTATGGCCGCCTGCCGTAGGACCTTCAATAACGAATCCATCTGGCTTTGAACTCTCATCCCGCGATAAATATGAGGCGAGCACATCGGAAGAGATAATGGCTAAGAATTTCGGGGCAGTTCTTGGGAATAGTGCGGCATCGACAAAATCCGTAGGAGTAATTTCCGAGCGATATTCGCGCGTTGCATCCTTGACCTCTAACTTCACACTTGCACTTTCGCCAACTGCGAGCGCCTTAATAACGGATGGAATCTCTCGTGGAAGACCTGCACCCATGATGATGTAATCGACATTCGCAAGAATCGCACCGAGGATGGATGGAACTGTTGCCATCTGAATCTTCTCAAGAAAATTAATGCCGACTGATCCACGATGTCCCTCCTTTGCTAACCAGACTTCGCAAAACGAAGCGACGATGAGCAACTCGGTGGATTCATCTTTCTGATCCAGTGTTAATTTCGGAATCGGACGATATGGCTGATCATCTGCCTTGCCATCTTCAAGAAAGTATTTTTTTAGAATGCGTTCTGCGATTGCTGGATTGGGAAAAGCAGCGAGCGCTCTCCTCATATCGCCTTCACTATCTCCAGATTGAAGTCTGCGAGCAAGCACGCTATCGATTGCTGTACCAGAGACAACTCCTAACTCACCCGTGAGAGAAACTGTACGAGCAAGGCGCCAGTTGGAGACTGCAATCCCCATACCACCTTGAATTACAGTGGGGTAAAGTGTTGGCTGCGATAAGGGTGTTGATTGCGATAACGATATTGATGCAGAAGGTGTTGAATTAGCCACGGCTAAGTAAATCCTTTTGAAAAAAAGTAACTCGCGAGTAAGCCGGTGCCAGCACTCATCGTCAGGTTGCGGCTATCACACCCTGGTTAAATCACTGAGCCAATCTGGAGCAGTAGGTCGGCCTTCAGTAGGGATGAACTCTGGAAAATCTGGAATGGTGCCAAGCTCTTGCAAGGCAAGATCTCTAATGAGAATCGCATCTCCGAGGTGGGTGCGGCGTTCGATATCCAACTCACGGCGCTCCTTCGGACAGATTGTCTTAGCCATATGCTTTTCGTAGATTGCATTTATCTGGCGGACATTCTCCTGATAGCGATTGTGAATGAGTTGCTTCTCGGTCTTATTGAGCCGCACCATCCGGTTATAGCTTTCAACACGCTTCCGGAAGAGCTCAATGTTGGCTCGATTGATCTTCTGCCACTGAGCAAGCTCGCGCTTGTAGCGAGCCATCTCTTGACGCGTATCCCCATCGATATCGATCATGCTCATTCATCTACTCCCAAAAGTTGCCCCACCGGAGTGGGTTAGCCGCTCCCTAAGCGACCTGTAGGGAATTTTGCGCGCCAACCTTGTGTTTCCTTTGTGGAAATCATCGGTCATTCTATTGACTATTAGGCCATTACCTGACGGGCAGTCTGCAAAAAGTGAGTAAGGAGAAGGTATTCTGAGCCAAGAACGCGCGGAAGTCTGACGTATCGCTTGCGGCCTCGCAAGGAAAGTCGGAAATTCCACCGCTCGACAGAGTGATATGAGGGTTACCGTAGGCACGTCAAAGGAGATCACAGTGGCGGAGAAGTCAGAGAAGGTTCTCGTTGTTGACGATGAAGCCGGTATTCGCGAACTCTTATCCGATGTGCTCGGAATGAGCGGCTATCAGGTAACCACCGCCGAAGATGGGCTGCGCGCATTCGCGCAATTGCGTAATGAGAAATATGACATCGTGATTGCAGATGTCAATATGCCCAAGCTTGATGGGTATGGATTGATTGAGCGGATGCGTGAATCGGGCGATCAGACTCCCGTCATTCTTCTCACCGCTCGCGGCGATAATAAAGATGTCTCAAAGGGCCTCAGCCTCGGTGCAGATGATTACGTGGCAAAGCCATTCTCTTTCGATGTCCTTGTACAACGAATTGCTGCGGTCTTGCGCAGAACTCAAGGAAACAAGCCAGTCGAAAGAATTATTACCGCAGGTCCGCTTGAGATGAATCACGATCTTCACCAAGTCACTATCTTTGATGAGGTCGTGGAACTTTCGCCGACTGAATACAATCTGCTCGAGTATTTAATGGATCGCCCTGGACGTGTTGTCGAGAAAGAGACCTTGCTCTCGGCAATTTGGGGGATTGAATTTGATACCAACACAACGGTCGTAGATACCTATATCTCCTACCTTCGCAAAAAATTACATCGCGACGGCTTTGAAGGGATTAAGACTGTGCGAGGAGTTGGTTTTCAGTTAGTAGTTAATCGGTGAAATTTCCTCGCCCCCAACGAGGCAAGTACCTTCCTGCACTAGCAATATCGCTCGCACTTTTCATCGGAGTTTCAGCAATTGGCAGCGCCATCATTATTCGCGCCTCTCACCAATCGATATCGCAGATCGATGGTGTCATTAACCAGAATACCGACAGCATTAATTCGCTACCGTCAAAGGATTCGCTCACACCTGTAATTAGTATCGTGAAGGCCGATTTCTTGCCGGTCACCCTCGGTTTACGCGTAGCCGGCCAGAAAACCCTCGTGCTGAGCATCAGCCCCGCTGCCCTCGAGCGCGAGCTCACCGACTACGAGGTCGCCGAGGCGAAGACTCATGCTGTGACCCTCAATACCGGCACAACGAACCGAGTTCGAGCGGTGCAGTTTGGTGATACTGGATTAATTATTCTCGCAGCATCCATCGAATCCGTTCGTTCGACTGAACGCACCCAATTCCTCTTCCTCTTTATCTCAACGCTACTCTTTGCTTTCTTGCTCTATCTCTTGATTATCTACCTTTCAAATAAGCGCGTGCTCTTTGAGACCTCGGCGAACTTTGCTGCAGAGAAGCGCAGTCGAGAGAAGATTCAAGCATTCCTCGGCGATGTCTCTCATGAACTCCGAACTCCATTAACGGTTATTAAGGGATATGTAGAGTTGGTGAATCTGAAGGATGATATGCCCGTTCAGGATCGCAAGCGCCATCTCACTCGAGTCGCTAATGAGATTATTCGAATGGAGGAGTTGATTCGCGATCTCTTGCAGTTGGCAGAGCTCGGCGAGGCTCCAGTGCTTGAAAAGGAGATCATCGATATCGCTGAGATTGCCTCCGGTTTCATCGCTGATGCGCGACTCTTGCAGCCTGATCGTCCTATCGAGGTCAACCTTCCAGAGCATGCTGAGATTTCTGCGTCGAGGAAGTTGATCTCACAAGTGCTCAGCAATGTCTTTCAAAATGCGCGCCGTCACACGCCAGCGGATGCAAAGATCTATATCGAAATCACGGAGAGCGCTGAATCCATTCACATTCGCTATGAGGATGCTGGACCAGGTGTTGCCGATGAAGTGTTAGAAGATCGCTCTGCTGGATTCTTCCGATTCGATAAGACCCGTTCGCGTGAAGCGGGTGGAAGTGGGCTTGGCCTCAGTTTGATTACCGCCGTCATCAAAGCGCACGAAGGCACTCTGCTCTTCGGACGTAGTCGATGGGGCGGATTCAAGATCGATATCACCTTGCCAAAGGATCTTGCTTAGAAGTTCAGAACTGGGTCGCCTTCGTACTTACTCCAGCTCATGCCCCCAAGAAATATCCTTCCAAAGGTCGCGGCGAAAGGATCGTTTGTAAAACTTTACCTCAGCCCCCCTCCATATACCCGCGTGAACCGATTACGCTCTCCCTATGACAACAGCTAAAAAGTCGAAATCTGGTACCCGCTCGCACGATGCTCCCAATGCAGAGCAATTAGCGAAATTTATGAGTAAGGGTTGGGCACCCTCTCCACTCGATGATCTCCGCGAGTCCAAGGCGGTCCCATTCTGTAAAGCACGCCGCGAAAAGTTATCTGCCGCCTATAAAGGGGTGCGTCTGGTCATTCCTGCCGGTTCATTTAAAGTGCGGAGCAATGACACTGATTATCGCTTCCGCCCACATACTGCATTTGCCTACCTCACTGGAATTTCCGCAAGTGATGCAGTTCCCGATTCCGTTCTCGTACTCGAGCCAAAGAAGAATGGTCATGAAGCACTGCTCTTCATCCATCCTCGCTCGCCACGCACAAAGGAAGAGTTCTATCGCGATGCCAGGCATGGCGAGTTCTGGGTTGGTCGCCGCCTAACAGTTGAAGAGGCCGAAGTTCGCTACGGCATTCGCGTACAGCACATCAACACCCTGGAAAAGTTTCTCAGTAAAGAACGCGAGACACTTGCG
>Ga0007810_1000330_pt1 | contig 14185 bp, 17 predicted proteins | sample CryBogCBE15Jun09_FD_71193 | JGI IMG/M metagenome (GOLD analysis project Ga0007810, IMG submission 71193) | Freshwater microbial communities from Crystal Bog, Wisconsin, USA - CBE15Jun09 | ecosystem: Environmental > Aquatic > Freshwater > Lake | place: Crystal Bog, Wisconsin, USA | collected...
GGGGGAGGCGGAAGCGGTGGCAGGGGACTTGGCGGAACGGGTGGTAGAGGTGCGGGACTTGGCGGAAAAGAACTAGTTGTCAAATTTCCAAAAATTTGGAAAGCACAGATATTCAATTCACGACCACCATCGTAACTGTTATTCCCGGTTAACTGAATGATCACGTAGCGACCGGTCCCGACACAGTTGCCTTGTATGGTCTCTGGAGGCGTCGAATTACTATATGTCGCACATGGAGTTAGATAAATAGAAAAAGGTGCGCTGACCGGGAATCCGTCAACAAGTCCGGATGTGTCAGTTACATAAATTGAAAAAGGTGATAATCGCCCTGCACAACAATCATATCTGTTCCAGATCTGGTAATCGGTCGTCGTATATCGGGCCCCGAGATCGACCTGAAACCATGGAAACTGGTCCACCTTTGCGTTCGAAGTCCACACCGAAGAACTTTGCCCTGAACACTGTTTTTTAGGAAGATATATCTGGGAACTATACTGAAAACGAAGGGGAAGACTTTCCAACGAAACTCCCGAACTCGCAGAGGGTTTCCCTCCATAAGCAATAGATGGCGTAGAAGAATAGGGTATCGGGGGTGGTGCCGGAGTTAACTTTGATCCTACGGTATCCTTCCCTGAAAAGGATAACAGACCTGTAAATATTTTCCGCATATAGTATATATAAATATAAAAATGACTTCTGAGAAGCGCTGGAGTGAGCATGAAAACACATATATTCAATTTATGGAAGATCAGTGCAGAGACCTCTATAAAAAGAATATGATCGATTATGAATATTATACAAGGTTGGCGCGTAAATTTAATATCCCAATAATTGCTTTATCGGCCGTAAATTCTCTGAGTGCGATAATACTTAATCAATTTGTCGATCAGGTGTGGGTTTCTCTCGTGAACTCGATACTGTCGGCCGGTATAGGAGTGGCCGGATCGATTCAACTTTACCTCAAAGTTTCAGACAAAATGACAAATTCTCTTCGGTCCGCAATGTCTTTTAATAAAATTTCACTTAAAATTGCAAAAGAATTGGCGACCCCGCTCGACTTGCGAACGACTGACGGACAAACTTTTGTCTCAGAGTGCTTCGCCGAATTCATGACAACGATCGAACAGGGAAATCCGTCTCATATAAGTGTCCATCATTTATCGACCAAAAAGACCCCTCCATGTAAGCCCTTAGGATTTTTTGGCCGTTTATTAGCTCTTCGAGAACCTCTGTTATCCGACTACAGTGATACTTCTTCAGTATAAAGACTATATTTATATATAATAACAGAATGTATAAGTTTATTACAAGTATTCTTTCATTCACGCCGACGAACTGCGGTAGCCCGCCACCTCCGCGCCGTTACGGGACGCCGTCACCTCCCGCACCCCCGAGCCTTCTAGGGACGCCGTCACCTCCCGCACCCCCGAGCCATACGTCAGAAGATATGTGGATTGGCTTACCACCGCCACCATGGCCCGCGCCATCTTGTATATTAACTGTAAATGAAGAACTCGTTATAGCAACTGGTATTTTCACAACTGCGTGCGAACCCGAGGAATGCTTGATATGTCGAGATGGCACGATTCTGGAACTTTCCAGTGGGTGCGCAGGTAAGTTCATCATGAACGGAGACACTATTCTAATATATGGAACATATGATGGTAAATATATGACTAAATGTATACCTTACATTCTGTAAAGTGCCATATAGAAAGGACCTTTCATAATTTCGGGCGTTTCGAATTCCTGAACGGACTCATCATCCTTAATATACCATTTGCCGTGTCTTTTCACGATTAAATTATAGTGTCCATAACTCGATACCCCTTTGTGGACGACCAATGCAAACAGCTTCCGTCCCTGAAATTCATATGGAATTTCAATTGGAAATTTCTGTGAATACATGGAAAATGAAAAAATTATAGTCTTTGGCCACCGCGTGACTATTGTTCGGACCGCGGCCACGTGATGTTTCTTTCCGTTTTGATCTGTATAATCCTGTATACCAGTATACTTTTGTCTCAAATTTATGAGATCCTCGAGGCGACCAGGAGAATTCACATCGAGAATCATCATAGCAAACGGAGTCTTGGTAGTAGAAATCCCACCTGAATAAATTGTTTCTTGAGTATCCTCCCCATTGAATATTCCAGCGACCAATTCCTTTCCGAGAGACTCTTCGAAAACGTCAATCAAGTGAAGGATAACCTCTTGAGCATCGTGTTGACGGTGACGCGTGAAACTCGGGAACCGGTCCCGAAATGCAGAGAGCAGATCAGTGGGATCGGCGGGCTCGGTCACATCCTTGAGAAAAAGTTTTTTTACTAATTTTTGATATTCTTTTGTAATTGCACAATCCTTCTCGACCTCATTGAAGAAGAGGTGCTTTGACAATGGTGGAACATGTGCCAAACATTGAATGGCCGTGTTGAAAAAGCACGTGTTTCCCAAATTATCGAGTCCTCTCATCTTAAGGACTACGCGCGTTTGTTCTCTAATGGAAATTAAACCTAATTCGGATCCTATGTGTCCAATTTTGTTCACAAAGTGGGCCGACATTATCGAGAAGCACAAGGCCCCTGGAGTCGAGATAGAGATGCGACTCGGTCGAACGGCCGGAAGGGGCTTTGACACGAATGTAGGTTCGGCCGTGTTCTCGAAGGTTCTCGAGTCTCTCGGAAGGTATACCGGGTGGGAGGAGACCCGTCATACGAATTCGACTATTTACTATTTCAGTGACAACAAGCGCCTCACGATCGATGAAAAGACCGATGAGCAATTGGGCCAAATCAAGAAGAGAATCTGTGTAGATGATTTCGCACTTGACACCGCCCCACTCGACGTCCGTCTTGGGGTCTCTTCCGAGGAGCCCTTCGAATACGACGGCGAAGAGACGAGCACCGAGCAAAAGACCAAGGAGCGATGGTCTTTTGTTAGGAAAAATTTGTCGATCGATATGACCATTGTCAAGGGAAATCCCGATGACAAGGATTGTGACGATGACACTAATTATCAAATTGAATTGGAAATTATTGATCCGACCAAAATTCAAAATAAAATTGAAATTTATAATATTCTACACAAGGTGTTTGACATTATGAAGCTTATCGCCGTTTGATAGGGCCGACCGGTCCTCCATTTGATTTGGCCACATGGGTCATCCATACATTCTTGAATTTCTTATTTACCCCGGCCCGGACAACCTCCTTCCAGGTGTGTCCGTTTCGTATATTGAGCCCGGCATTTATCATCGCGCTCCCCAGGTTCTCAGTTTCAGAGATCAAAGGAACCTTATACACATAATAAATTCTCTGATTCTCCGGTTCTTTTTCAGGTTTGGGACTCTTCTTCGGGCCGTGATTCGGGCTGATCCTCTTTGGAATCTTGATCTCGCCCCGTTGTATAGGGCCCCGTGCAGGAACCTTGACAATTTGGCCCGTATTCAGGTCCTCATATTCATAGGCACCCCGGCCGCTCAGATTCAGATTCCTATTTATCCAAGCGTCCATCGCCTCCTTCAGTCTTTTGGGGATGGGATACTTGCCCTTGTTGTTTGGAGTCGTGGCCAGTTCCAAAAGGCGCTTCCGGAAGTTGGCCTTTCGGTTGGCCGGGACCCAGTTCGGCACGACTATTTTTGTTTCATAATTAGCCTTTATAATTTCTTGCCGTCTCTTGATTATTGTCTTCTTTGCATAGTCCTTTATCAAAGATACGATGGCGGGTTTGAGAGGTTTTCCACGGGGGCCGACCGGGAGTAATTTAATTTTCTTATTTAATTCCGGAACATCCTCATTTTTGAAGTAATTTCCTAGAACTTTCCGAAGGACCGGCGTGTAGTTGACGCCCGGAGCGGGTGCCGGAGGAGAGGCCGGGCTCGGCTTCCTGTTCGGACTCGGCGATGCCCTGCGTGCCGCACGGCGGCTCTGCAAGACGAGCCATAGCCCATTGAATTTATTGGGGGTTTCACCGTTGACTGAATTGGGCATACTGTTGAAACCGGCCCAGTTCTCTTTTGCCAATATAGCCCGCCCAATCTTGACTTTATCGGCCGCCGGAATATGCTTCCACTCAATGACGGTCTGCTTGTTTCCGTGGGTTTTCTCAATCTTGCGATCCTCTCTTAGTCTATACTTTATTCCGTTGATATTTGCATTAAATTTCTTGATCGCTCCAGAAACTCCCGCCTTTCTCTGGATAAGCTGCATCAACTCGGCAGGTTTCAGGGTTTCGCTCGCTTCGGGAATCTCGAGATTTCGAGCAATGGCCACGAGCTCAGCTTTGGTCAATCGAGTCGCCTGGCGGTTATTTATGCGAAGGATATTGTTAATTCCCATGCGGATCATGTGCTTCCGTTCCGATGCGTTCACCTTGACGTTTTCAGATATTCCAAAGATTTTGCGAACCGCCGCGGGTATATTGCGGCCCGCCTTTGTATACGTGCTCAGGACGGTCTTTTTACCAGAACTCTTCATCTTTGGAACTTTGAACCAATATGGCTGCTGTCCAGGTCCGGGTCGCACGTAGAAACCGGGCTTCTCGGCGTTCCATCCGGGCGCGCGCCTGTTTTTCATGGCCGCACGAGGCTCTTCCGCAATCGTGATCGCCTCGAGAGGGTGCCCGGCCTCTCTGAAAACCTTGAGGGTCGACGCGGGAATGGGCTGGCCGACTTCCGCGAACGCCTTGACAACCTTGGGAGCCACGCCGGACAAATCAACTTTTCCTTTTGGATCCAAAATTGCAGGACCTTTCTCTAACTGAATGAAATATTGATAGACATAGAGCCGGGGCTGGCCATCCGTCCCTGGGCGAATGTAGTAACCGGCCGGAACTGGAGAAATGAGATTGTCCCAGGTTCCCGCACTCGGGTTACGGGCCGCGAGCTTGCTTCCGCCGGTGCTCCCCTTTTTCATATTAAAAACAGTTTTAGAAACTCCCCGGGAACTGAAAAGCTGCTTGAAAAGCTCCTTGGGAACCTCGACATCCTCCATATTCTTTATTCCCGAGCAAATGACCGTTCCTGACTGAAAAACCTGAAAGGTCAACTTGGGTCTCTTGAATTTTAATTTTAGAGACGGAAATGTGGATCCTAATTCTGGATCATAATCGTATACGGCCGGCTCGGCCAGAAGTTCTGGGATCTTCTTATTGAGCTCGTCAGACAGGGTCTCGAGTGCAATACCGGTGTTTACTGTGAATTTTGTATTTATAATCTTAAATTCAGGCTTGAGTCTCGAGGCCGACTCTGGAATCCACTTGTTCTTTATGCAGTATCTAAGGGCCTCCTCATAATTTCCGGAACCACTAATCTCGATGTGATCCGGCTGCAACTTGACAGTCAAGTTTTTAATTTTAGCCACTATATATTTCACGGATGAACTGCGGTCGAGGCCCATCCACTCTCCGTTAGAGTATCGAACGATCGGCAACTTTCTCAGGTTGAAATATCCGACGACCGATGTGAACCCTTTGACATCCGTTCCCAAAATACCATTTAAAAAATTTACACGGACACTGAATTTGCAAAGATAATTTGTAATGGTCGTTTTGGAAAAACGCAGTCCGGTCTCTTGAGAGACCCTTTTGCGCCTAAACATTTTTTGAATCTTTTTGGCAGCCTCCGCTCGATTCATACTAATCCTGAACATTTAAATCGAGACCGAAAATGAACGGCTGAGTAGAATACGCGTTCCCTTTGTATACCAGGGAATCGACCCGGACCTCGACCTCCTTTGAGCTGAATGGTCCTGCATAGAAGTCCTGATTGAACTTGTAGGTCCCGAGATTGTTCTCTTTGCAATGCTGGTTGAACTGGGCCACAAATATCTTCTGGGGAACGCAGAGCTCTGGTGCAAACTTGATCTTCTCGGAGCACAAGAAGTGCTGGAGAGCGTTCGTGACCGTTGCCACCTGGCTCTGGACCGTCTTGAAATACTTCGGAAGAACGTTCCAAATATCCTTGTCGGCAAATTTACGCGCATAATCGAGATAGGCCCGAAGACACTTGCACATAATCGCGGGCATCTCGGCCTCGAGCTTATCATCGAGGTGCGGATCAGCAACGTCCGAAGCAATTTGTCTACTAAAATTCCAGGTTGCCAAACGACGGAGGATCGATCCAGAGTTATCCTTCCAATTGGGAACCTCATTCCCGCCCAAAATTCCGGGAGTCTTCCACTGGACACTCAAGGCTTTCTCATTCTTGCGGGCAATCGAAAGGTCCTCACCGGACACGAGCGACTGGAACTCGGCCTGCTCGAGTTGCAGATCCCCCTTGATCTCGGGGCTGATGAAGAGAAATCCGTTGCAGATGGATGAAAGACCGAACTTCTTTTCGATATTGTTCGAAAGGGTCGCGACATCTTCACACTCGTAAAACTTGCGACAAACCTTGGTAATGAGTGTCGACTTTCCGGAACGCGCAATACCTTTCAGAAAAGGGATCACTTGCCAGCCGTCCATTTCATTCACCTCGAAACAGAGACGTCCCATGAAGACATACATCCACTTGGCGACGTCGTCCTCAAACTTCTGATAGTCCAGAACCTTTTGCATATTTGGAGTCGGAATGTCCCACCAGTCCTCTAGGTTTTCATACGGATCGAATTCTAGATCGAAATACTTACAAGACACGAGCGTCGGGTCGAGCTCTCGAAACTCCGGGCTCCCGTATTCATAAAATTTAATCTGATACTGATTTTTCTTCGGGCACCAATCTTTTCCAACCAAAAGACCGTTCTGGAAGGACCACGTGTGCCGGTCCTTTTTGATTTCCAGAAACTGAAAATCCTTGCAGTTCGACAAGTGCCGAACGACGTCCGACACGATATTTCCTCGGCTCGTGAGATTTTTCCACATGTCAGGATTGTCCTCCTTTTGGGTCGAGTCATAAACAAAATCCTTAATCTCCTTGACGGGCCTCCAGGCTCGTGTATTTCTAATTTGAATACAACATTGGTCTCGGTAGCGCCGGTAGCCTTCGTCATAGGCCTTCTTCAGGAGATACAGAAGGAGCTTCTGATACGATGAAATATTCTCATCATCCTTCAGGCTCGAATCTGTATTGTCAATAGCGAGGGTCGGATTTGTTACTCTGTTGTAGCGCCTCTCCCAGAGCTTGAACTGGTCAAACATTTCCTGGCGGTCTACGATGAGTCGACGGACCCTAAATTCTAATGTAAATTCATCTCCGTTAATATCTTTGCTGGGCATTTTGCTCGCCTCGAGAGAATCGATACGAGTCATCAGCATCCGGCAATGATTAATAAAACGGTCCTTTACAATTTTGATATTCTCATTTACATATCCCTGAGGGTAACCATCTGCATCGCGAATCTGATCGTCCGGAAACAGGACTCGGGTCCATACCTGGGCGGCCGCGAGAGGGTTGGCACGAATATGAAAATACGCTTTGTTTTCATTGAAATTTATGCAATTTTCAATCTGGGCAATGTCCCATGAATTAATTTCAGTGTTGTGATTGGCATTTCGGATTTCCTCCGCGTGCTCGGGAGTAATTTCCTTCTCGATCGTGTGGACGACCATCTGTTATTATGAAAGAGGTGTTATTTTTTAAGCGCTCGTCGGCGCCGGAACCATCTTGTTCAGGGTCGCTAGGACTTTGATCATAATCTTGTTATTCATGTCAATGGCCTGTGCAATTTTGTTTAAAATTACAGGAATGGTCTCGCCCTCCTCGGTGGCCATCAGGGAACCCAGGGCCTCGAACAAATCTACGGGTTCCTCGAATTCCTCGTCCTCATCCTCGTCCATGTCGACTTCCTCGTCCTCGGGGTGAGGTGGCAGGGGCTGACGGGATCTAGAGCTCATTTGTATAATCTTAAAAGAAATTCTAAAGGGAATCAAAGCGCGGAACTTTTTTTGTAAATATACTATATATGTCTGGGGCTCTGTTACAACTCGTGGCATATGGAGCCCAGGATGTTTATTTAACCGGGCAGCCTCAGGTTACCCTTTTCAGATCGAGCTACAAGCGTCACACGAACTTTTCGATGGAGACGGCCCAGCAGACGGTCGGTGGAAACATGGCCCCGGGCGGGCTGACATCGGTGGTCATTCGCCGGACTGGAGATCTCGTTGCTGATATGTTTGTCGTGCTCCAGCCGAATCAGATAGGGAACGACAACTATAACCCACTGGTCTCTTCGAACGGAGTCAACGGTGTCGATATGTGCTGGGTGGCCGAGCGGGCCTTCAGCCAGGTTGAACTCTTCATCGGAGGTCAGCTCATCGATCGCCACTATCAGCTCTGGTTCCGTCTTTATGCAGAGGTCTTTATGAATGAGACCAAGAAACACTCATACGGAAAGATGACCTCTTCTCCAGTGTTCGATAACGTCACTCCGGTCGCCAAGTCATACGTTTACCTGCCGCTCCTCTTCTTCTTCAACCGGGACCCGGGCCTGGCCCTCCCGCTGATTGCCCTGCAGTATCACGAGGTCCGCATAGACTTTACGCTGAGCCCACAGTATAAGCAGTATTTCGGAACAAATCAGTTCGCGGTATGGGCAAACTACATCTACCTGGACACGGCCGAGCGTGACCTGTTCGCTAACAAGAAACACGAATATCTGATCGAGCAAGTCCAGCACATTCAGGGAGACCCGATAACTTCTTCGGGTGAGTTTGCACCTTCAATAATTAGACAAAATTTCAACCACCCGGTCAAGGAGCTGATCTGGTGCTACCAGTATCAGAACACCACCGCGAACCCGGATTCTCTATGGAATTTCACTTCTAATATTCTAGGATCTAACAGCGGGTATATTACGTGCGGTGGATCGACCGTGACTTTTATGGAGCACTCGGGGTGTCCAGTCGAGGCGAACATCTTTGTTACTGAGGATGGTGTCGAGGGCCAGCGCGTGAATGATTACACGACCGTCGGACCTCTTTATAATTTTGGTCTTTTATTCAATGGCCAGCAGCGGATGGCTCCTCAGCTCGGCAAATATTACAATCAGTATCAGCCCTACCAGTATCACAGCGGGAACCCTTACCCGGGAATATACGTCTATTCCTTCGCCCTCAAGCCCGAGCAGCTTCAGCCGAGCGGGACCTGCAACTTTTCGAGAATCGACCAGGTCGAGACCGTGGCCGCTCTTAAAACGGGCGTGGTCACGACGGCCCCCAGAAGTCAGCAGATGTTCGCGGTCAATTATAACGTTCTGAAGATTGCATCCGGACTGGGCGGACTCGCATTTTCTAATTAAATTTTCTGGTTATACTATAATATACTATGGCTGGTGGTCTAGCTCAACTCGTTGCCTATGGTGCCCAGGATATTTACCTTTCCGGGCAGCCCTCGATTACATTCTTCCAGGCCATCTATAAACGTCATACCAATTTCGCCATGGAGGATATTCAGCAGTCCGTGAATGGTTCCGCTTCGAATAATAGCCGCGTGACGGTCACCATTGCGCGTAACGGAGATTTGGTCGGTGACGTCTATGTTCGCCTGGTTCCGATGGTCGGAGCCACGAAAACAACCAACACTGGATATGACACATGCTGGATTGCTGAGCGGGCAATTTCGGATGTGGAGCTGACGATCGGTGGTCAGAGAATCGACAAGCACTACCAGGCCTGGTGGCGCCTTCACGCCGAGGTTTTCCTCCCCGAGTCCAAGAAGATTACTTATGGCAAGATGACCTCTTGTCCTTTGAGTGGTGATGATGGCCTGAATCCTCCGAGCGTCTACTTGCCTCTGCTCTTCTTCTTTAACCGCAACCCGGGACTCTATCTCCCTCTGATCGCCCTGCAGTATCACGAGGTTCGGCTCGATTTCGATATTGCACCAAATTTCAGCACCTATTTCGGAAACGGAACCCCGGTCTTTGATGTCTGGGCCCGGTATGTCTACCTGGATACCGAGGAGCGCCGGCGCTTCGCTCAGAAGGGTCACGAGTATCTTATCGAGCAGGTCCAGCACACGGGCGGCGATGCCCTAAGCTTGCCGACGGGGGGTGCAAACTCGCAGCAGACCGTCCGGCTCGCTTTCAACCACCCGGTCAAGGAGCTGATCTGGTGCTACCAGAATAGCGACATCATCACAAACAAGAATGGAATGTGGAATTTTACGAATAATATGAGCAACGTTTCACTAGACTGCGGTGCTCCAAGTGGTGGTGGTGGCGGGAATGATGTTTGGTGCCTACCGCACCATCTTGGGTGCCCTCGCTTTGGTCAAACTAGTTGGGCCTGGTTCGAGGAGGGCAACGATCAGAACAATGTGAACGCCCCTCTGGCCTCTTTCAAGCTCATTTTCAATGGTCAAGATCGCTTCAAGGAACAGTCCGGTAAATATTTCAACCAGGTTCAACCTTGGAGCTATCATTCTGGATCTCCCTATCCGGGAATTTATACTTATTCTTTCGCACTCGAGCCCGAGAGCCACCAGCCCTCGGGAACCTGCAATTTTTCACGGATCGACAATGCCCAGGCGTGGATCACCCTCAAGGGTTCCACTATCAATACCGTCCAGAAGATGTTCGCGGTCAACTACAATATCCTCAGAATCCAGAGTGGAATGGGAGGTCTGGCCTTCTCGAACTAAGGTGCGGTCTTTGTAGACGCACTGTAAAGCAGGAGCGAAACTGCCCCAATTATATATAAGAGACCAAAATACTGCTGGCCGACGACAGACGATTTCTTGTCCGTGAGGCCCGTATACATATCATAAATTCCAAGGCCACCCAAAAGTATCACGAGAAGTATCATAAATAAAACTCCGGACATTTATTATATAAGTATAAAATAAATGGCCGACGTTGTTCAAGCCGTCGTGGCTGCACTCCCTGAGGGTGCTTCGATAGCTGATATTCTTGATGAGGTCAGGAGCATGAATATTCAGAATATTCTTGGGACTCTTCAGTCTCAGGATTTTGCTTCTGATATTCATCTCATAGAGACGCTCATTCATAAATTTGATCTAATATATGGTGATGTCAAGGTTGTTCTTTCGAGCCTAAACTCGGACATGGCAAAGAACCCAGCCCTCGAGCAGATCTATAACTATTTAAAAACTAATAAAGAAATCCGCCAGGAAGTCCGTAAGGTAAGCGGCTGCTGCTTCCCATGCCTCCGGAAGTCTGAGAAGCCTTGACCCAGAATGAGGCCAAGAAAATACCGGCCACAGACAGAAGTGTCGCCTGAATCATATCTCTTGGGTTTTTACGCTTTTCCGGATCCAGAAAAGACTCGAGTCCCTGCATAACCAAGACTGCCGCCAATATGAAAATAAGAAAGAGTTCAATCATTTAATAATAGTCTAGATAAAAGTTAAAGTCCTAAAAATATAAGACTATGAATTTCTCTTATATTATTGAGAGTATACTTCACCCCGAAGTTTCTATACAGCCTATTCCTTATGAGCTCGATCCCAAGTGGAAGGCTTTCGAAACGGAACTCGGGCGTTTCAAGTCCGAATTTGCATCGGCCCGTGCTGAACTCACACGGGCTCACCATAATCACAAGTCCAGGACGGACGAACTGAATGTTTTGAGAATGATGATTGATAACATAAATTCAGCGGACTTAAAAGAGAGCATCTCTTCTATTCTAGACAAATACGAGACCGAAGAGGGTATCTCTGCCCTGGCTCAACAATGTGGGGAAGCAGCAGGGAAGGTGGCGGCGATGCGGAGTATTTTGATGGACACGAACGCCGAGAGGTATGCGAAATTTACTTGTTTTGTATGTATGGATCGTCTTGTTGACTTGTTTATTGAACCTTGTGGACACGTTATGTGCGAGCCGTGTTGGGCCCGGACCCTGAACAAAGATACGTGCCCAGGGTGTAGAACTGCCTGCGCCGGAACCAAGAGAATTTACTCAATGACATAAATAGGTTGGACCTGAACAAGTCCTTAAAAGGTTCAAAGGGGCCTTCGGGCCCGCCGAAAAGCGAAGCTGACCATAGCTCAATTGGTAGAGCGAAGGACTGTAGTAGTTACAAGGTATCCTTCGGTCACCGGTTCGATTCCGGTTGGTCAGACGGGGGTGGGCTCTCTCATCTTCGGAAAACAAGCCTCGAGGGGGCGCCACCTCGTTAAAAACGGCCGGAAGGGGAGATAAATCCGTGACCGGTCCTCCACTTCCTTTTAGTGCTCTCATAGCTCAGTTGGCCAGAGCGTCAGACTGTTAATCTGAATGTCGCAGGTTCGAGCCCTGCTGGGAGCGTTTTTTAGCTGTTTAGCTCCAGTTAAAAAATTGTCTCAATCTCTGGTTTACACGTTAATTTATCCCATATCATTCTGAAAACGCTCACTTCCTCTTTTGGCTGCCAATGAAACATCTTAGTGTTCGATTTGTTCCACATCTTCTCGTATAACTCATCTATGAGCTCCAGAATTTCGGGATCATCGATCCCTTTGCGCATAATCCATAATTCTTCACATTTAAATCTCAAATCTTCCATTAAAGACTATTATAACTTAAGATTTAATATGAAAGCAAAAATACCCCGCGCGCTTCGTGAGCAGGTTTGGCGAACCTGGGTAGGAAGGAAATTTGAACATAAATGCTTAGTGACTTGGTGTGAGAATATTATGACCGTATTCGATTTTGAATCGGGCCATAATATTCCGGAGAGCAAGGGGGGCACTTTAAATATAGACAACCTCCGACCTATCTGTGCCAAGTGTAATCGATCTATGGGAGATGACTACACGATCGATGAGTTTTCAAGAATTAGCAAGCGATCGTCGCGTTTATGGGAGTGTTTCAAGTATACAGAGCCTTCATCTTCTCCTGTGTCTTCGTCTGGAAGAACATAATGATAAAGACTATAATGGGAAGGCTGCGGAGCTCGCTCAGGTTCGAGTGAATGTAGCCCGCGACACCCTCGAGCGGAAAAGGTATTCTCTTTATAAGCCTCCGAGACATGTAGACTATGACTGAAATTATAGCAAACTGGATCAGGACTTCCAGAAAAGTTTTCCACTTTGCCTGATCCTTTTTCAATTCTGGTGTAAAATTGTCAAGGATCCGGGAGACCAAAAAGGCAAATACGAACGAAAGTGCTCCGACCCACGCGACTCCCAAATTTTTCACAACTTCCAACATTCCTACAAGTATTAAAGAAAAAAGACTTTGGAAGAGAAGGGGCGAGTGCCCCTAGCGTCCCCGTAACTCAGTTGGTTAGAGTGCTAGTCTTATGAGCTGGAAGCCGCGGGTTCAAGTCCCGCCGGGGACAAATCGACCACGTAGCACAATTGGATAGTGCACCAGCCTTCTAAGCTGGAGGTTGTGGGTTCGAGACCCACCGTGGTCGCTACGCATCAGTGTCCGAGTCTGGTCTAAGGAGAGCGACTTAAGTCCAGTCGCATCGCGACTGTCCGAGCCATCGCTTGCTCTTTCGAGCGCACGGGTTCAAATCCCGTCTGATGCATTTTGGCACCTCATAAAATCTATGTGAATAACAATGGATTTTATGACGTGCACATGGAGTCCTGAAAATGAGGCCCAGGTTTATTTCAGGGTCGCGGACTACACACCTGTTCAGGTTTCTGATTTTTATGAAATTATAAATGAAATTAGAAGCCGGGCGACCGGTCTCGTGATAAAATTTGATCTTGCGGGCGCCGGACCAAAGACAAGAGAGGAATTTCGCTCTTTATTTAAGCTAATCTGTGATGTGATTGAGTATACCAAGGGTGATGGCCTTCTCAGGAAGGTCTATATCATAGGGGCCGGGTTCCTGTTTAGGTTTCTTTATGGGCCATTGAGTCTTTTGATACCAAGGGAAATTAGGGATCTTATTTTATTTTCATAATTCAGTATGGACTGGCTCAGGTTTGAGCCGGACGTTGACATTCTAAATATAGAAATTAGGGTAACCGAAATGTTGGAATCTCTTCCGGGCGATATTGACAAATATTGTCAGGAAGTGATGTATCCGGTCCTTGATCAGATTCAGGAACTTTGTTTAAGAAAGAACCTGAAACAATCTTGCAAAGTGAATCTGGCCAACGTGGCCTTTCAAAATTTAAACGTATTGATGCTTATTAAATTTATATGGAATATTCACAATCACACGAAGGATCACTTTTTGATTAATAAATGTGAAATGGCCGGAGGGGACTCGATCTTTGACGCTCTCGTAGAGACTGTCAAGTCCCTCTTACCGGGGGTCCTGCGTGACAAGATTATTTTAGGAAGTAAA
>Ga0007810_1000332_pt1 | contig 14160 bp, 16 predicted proteins | sample CryBogCBE15Jun09_FD_71193 | JGI IMG/M metagenome (GOLD analysis project Ga0007810, IMG submission 71193) | Freshwater microbial communities from Crystal Bog, Wisconsin, USA - CBE15Jun09 | ecosystem: Environmental > Aquatic > Freshwater > Lake | place: Crystal Bog, Wisconsin, USA | collected...
CACGAGTGCACCCTGATCATCACCGAGGGGGACTCGGCCAAGACCCTGGCGATCGCAGGTCTGAGCGTTGTCGGCCGAAACGCCTATGGCGTCTTCCCCCTCAGAGGAAAGCCCCGGAACGTTCGAGACGCCACGGTCAAGCAGGTGACCGATAACGAAGAGTTTAGCAATCTCAAAAAGATTCTGGGACTTCAACACGGAAAGGTCTATAATTCACTGAAGGACCTCCGTTACGGCCGTTTGATGATTATGACCGACGCAGATCTGGACGGGAGCCACATCAAGGGTCTGGTCCTCAATATGTTTCACGTCTATTGGCCAAAGCTCATCGAGATGGGATTTGTGGTATCGATGGTTACTCCGGTTATCAAGGCTGGAAAGGTCTGGTTCTTCACTGAGGAGGAGTTCCGGGCTGCTCAGACCGAGAGCGGCCCGGTCAAATACTACAAGGGTCTCGGAACTTCGACCAGTGCAGAGGCCAAAGAATATTTCAAGCAAATTGAGAAGCTCACGGTCGCTTTCAATTCTGATCCAAAAACGAATGAGTCGATGCACTTGGCCTTTTCCAAGTCTCTTGCGGATGACCGAAAGACGTGGCTGACCGAGCACATGGCCAATCCGTCTCCGGGAATTCCTTACGGATCCGTGAAAACCCTGTGTGTCTCGGATTTCATCCATCGTGATATGGCCAACTTTAGTGCCGAAGATATCAAAAGGTCGATTCCTCACGTCGCGGACGGTCTGAAGCCCAGTCAGCGCAAGGTGATCTATGCGTGCCTCAAGAAGAATCTTTCGAGCGATATGAAGGTTGCTCAGCTCGCGGGCTATGTCGCAGAGCAGACAGCCTATCACCACGGTGAGGCGAGTCTGCAGGGAACCATAGTAAATTTGGCCCAAAATTTCATCGGTTCGAACAATCTGAACCTGCTCGAACCCTCTGGACAGTTCGGGACGCGCCTGGCCGGTGGGAAGGATTCTGCGAGCGCCCGTTATATCTTCACGCGCCTCGGTCCTTTGACTCGCAAGATTTTTGATCCGGCTGACAATTCTGTTCTAAAATACATTTTGGACGACGGTCAGACGGTTGAGCCCGAATTTTACGGACCCATTATTCCTATGATCCTGGTGAACGGAGCCGAGGGGATCGGGACCGGCTTCAGCTGTTTCGTTCCCCCGTTTGATATCGATGTCATTAAGCACAATATCGACTGTGCCCTGAGTGGTGTGGCGATGGCCCCGATGGCCCCTCACTACAAGGGCTTCAAGGGCAAGATGACCCGGACAAAGGAGCACACGTGGCTTATGGAGGGTGTGGCTGTTCGGGAAGGTGCCCAAATTCACGTGACCGAGCTGCCACCTGGGAAATGGATCCAGGACTTCAAGGAGCACCTTGATGACCTCCTGGAAAAGGGCATCGTCCAGAAGTTTGAGAACCATTCGACCGAAACAACTCCCGATTTCAGAATCTGGGGAACCGAGGCTCTCAAGGACCCCATCAAGGACTTGGGCCTGACCAAAACGATCAACACCTCGAATATGCACCTGATCGGCCCGAATGGAGCGGTCAAAAAGTATAACTCGCCCGAAGAAATTCTGGTCGACTACATCGACATTCGACTCGGACTCTACAAGAAGCGCAAGGCGTGGCTGATCAAGCAGCTCGACGCGGAGATTCAGTGGCTGTCAGAGAAGGCCCGCTTCATCCGTGACGTGGCGATCCATGCCAAGATTGTGGTCTTCAATATTCCATTGGATGATATACACAGTCAACTCAGGCGTGAGAAGTATGCAGGGGAAATCTGGTCAAAATTGCTCGATATCAAGACGTATCAGTATACCCGGGAGGAGGTGGCCCGGCTCGAGGCTCTCTGCCAGACGCGGGCCGGCGAGCGCGACACCCTGAAGAAGACAAGTGTGATTCAAATGTGGAAGAATAATCTAGCCAGTTTATAGGACACATGTTTGTCGATGGATTTTATAATATTACGGGGCCTCAAGAGGCTACCTTCTACGTGACCTCGGACACGCCGAGCCAGTCGGTCGGGTATGGTTGGCGCGGGACATTTTTCACGGGAATTCAAGGTCGTGTTCAGATTACTGGGGTCTCGCGCCAGCCCGCGGAAACCTACAAGTGGGCCTTCACTTTTCAGACAGATACGGACCAGGCGATCCAGCCTTCGGGCACCATAAAAGAGGCAATCATAAATCCGCCCGATAAAGACGATCTGACGCCTGTTTTTGGAACATATACCTCTGCCAACAACGTTGTGTCATTTAACTTTACAGCAAAACCCGAAACGACCGGGTATGTGATGCTGGGCCTTCCGACATTTTCGGGCGCCTTGGCTCTCTCGTCCGACAGCACGCTCAGGCCCGTGGGTTCCGGCCAGGTGCCTGACAGCAAGGACCCAGTGACCGTGAGGGGCTACCCGACCGTGCTCCTCAGACAGAAGGCGGGCGTCGGAACATTTTTAAAGGCACACATGATTGATATAAATCCAAATATAGTGACGGGCGACACGCCTTACCTTCGGGAACTCAATGAACGAACGAGGCTCGATGATTTGTTCAAGGTTAACCCGTATACAGAATCCCGCGGGAGAGGCTTTAGCTCGGGTTCGATACTTTCACTCTTGGCCACAGGTCCTCAAGAAACATATCTACTCAGTGACAATCCCGCGAATTCTAATTTTAATTCTGAATTCAAGAGACATACAAACTTTGCAATTTTTCAGAGGATCAATCCCTTCCCGCTACCCAATCCGACCTATCAGGGACAAACGGTCACGGTCGAACTGAAGCCGACCGAGATGGGTGACCTCCTCTCGAATATGTATTTAATAATAAAATTACCTGTCGGGAGGTATACACCACACGTGGGCCGGGCCTTGATGAGCAAGGTGGAGCTCATGGCGAACGAAACCGTCATCGAGACTCTTTATGATGACTGGTATTTCATACGGGATCAACTCTTCTTGAATGCGGACGAGATCGCGGCTCTGTATAAGGCGGTCGATTCTAACAATATCATAATTCCCCTAGAATTCTTCTTCTGTCGGAGAAAGACCAAGCGAATGCAGAGACCTTACCTTCCTCTGTGCGCAATGTTGAATCAAAAACTATATGTCCGTTTCACATTCAATAAAAACACGTGGTGGTCCGCCCCGGGTTCCGATCCTAATTTAGATTTTCAATCAATACAATTAGTGACTGAAGAAATTTTATTAGAAAATCAAGAACGACTCTACTATCAAACGGTTCCTCAAAAATTCATAGTAAATAAAATTGTAAAGGATTCAGTGACTACATTTAATAATGCAAATATATCGGTTCCGCTGACAGTGAATTATCCCGTAGAAATGATTGCATGGTTTTTCAGGGATAAAAATTTCGAAAATGATACAGATCCCCGTCAATATATGAATAGATACAGATATGGATATTCGACCCAGTATACATATCCGACCAACAATCTAGTATTTCCTTCCGGGACCCTCAACTATGTTGATGTGGTCGACACTGCCAAAATCACTCTGAACAATACAGATATCTGCAGCACGTTCAAAGGTTCTTTATATTACTCGTTTAAACAGCCTATAGAACACGGGCTGTCTATTCCGTCCAATGGTATATATACATACTCCTTTGGATTGAAACCAAAGGAGTATAATGAAGGGGGCTTTATGAATTTTGCAAAATTAAAATCAAATATGACTCTGCTTACACTTAATCTATTACAGCAATATAAACAGCAAATTTATTCCGATTACAATTTATACATCTTCTATTATTGTGTGACGCTCATCACGTTCGAAGGGGGATTCGCGCGGGTTCCACTTCTTTGAGGGCGTCAATTATACCATTGCTCAAGACCCACCGAATGAAATTAAGCTGGCCGCACGTCGTCTTGAGTCCCTGAAAGTCTATGCGCTCTGTTCGACAAAAGGGATCGAACAGCTTCTTCGAGTAGCCGTCCAAGCTCGACTTGTAAGCTACGTGGACCGTGAAAAACTTTCCATTCGGAGCGGTAAATGTCGTCTGATTATTCTTTGAATAATTCGTCACGAACCACTCAAGCTTTCGCAGAGAAGGTCCCTTTCCTCGCCCGAGGATATCATGGAGCTTCTCTCGATTTTCGGGAACGTCATAAAACTTAGAAAGGCTTGTTAATAGCAATTCTGTCTTTGACATTTGTTTATAAAATCCGCAATTCTCTAAGCTCACCAAGGTGCCTCGACCCGTTCGACCGGCTTCGATACCTGGGGAACCTGGGTCTGGTGAAATTTACAGTATCCATTCTCCTGTGGATTTTTCAGGCACCTTTTCTTGCTTTTGAGCATTCCTGAGCAAAAGTGGCCCCCTTCCGAGCCAAAATCCTTGATAAGACGCTCGAGCGGCAAGTCGTATGTTTTAGCGACTCGCTCAAGTATCTGATTCGTCCACATGGCCTTGCGCCGAGCAAAGTCCTCTTCGATAATTTCGATGAGTTGTTTCTCCATACCTAAGAAGGGTTGGTAATTTTTAAGGCCCCACCAAACTTTGCCAGGAAAGCCTTACGGGCTTGAGCTTCCGCTGAACTCGCGATCTTTCGGTCGGCCGCCTTGAGTGCTTCGACCTCTGGCGAGTCCGAGACGCTCTTGAGGAATTTCTTGTTGAAGATTGTGTCCGCATTGACCAAAGGTTCCAAAAGATCCTGGATGGGCTTCTTGAATTGATTCGTAAAGTAATACTGATAATCAATCAGGACCCCGTTTGCCCTGACAAACTCTGGGTCCTCGGCCTTCTCGAACATCTTTCCGTCGCCTTTGACAATGACGAACGAGACTCGATCACCCTGCTGAGGCTCTGACCCGGGCGCTCGCTTCCTGATCTTGTCCCGGACGGCCACGTGGGCCATAGGAACCTTGTAGTCAGCCCCGAGCTGCTTGCTCATCAAGAGCTTCTCGATAGGAACCTTCCCGCCCATCAGGGTCCGGGCCGCCCCGCGAGCCGTCTCGATGACCGGACGCGGGTCGTTCGATTCTAGGACCATCTCGAGGAGCGTCTTGAGCGTCTCGCGCACGAATGGACAAATGTCACGCCTTACGACCTGCAGACCCTTGACATCGATCTTCTTGAAAACGCAAGAGACTGTTCCATCCGGAAGATTCTTACCCTCATACATCTTGGCCGCGTAACGCTTTTTGCTATAGAGGAAATAGGGACAGTAAACTTTCTCAAGTTCAAGATCGTTCGGAGCCTTGAAAAGCTTCGTGCATTGCTCGGCCGCGAGCGAACCTTGGGCCCAGCTGTAATCGAGCGCCTCTTGACCTTTGCGACCCTGGACATCAAATTCGACCATTACAGAGTCCGTATTCTTCACTATAAGAGAGCCGTTGCCTGCAGCGAAAGTTCCAGCATCAGTCTCGATGTCATATACGTAACCATCCCACGACTCGTGAAGAAGTGTTACGTAATTAGAACCTTCAATATCTTCTCCAAAATGCAACAGATTATCGTCCTCCTTAATGTCTTGTGGTTTAATTAAAATTAAGTCTTGGTCTAGAAGTGAATGATCTTCTGTAACATCTACTATTCCATATGGTGAATGAACTCTGTAAATTTTTTTAGGACTTTTGTGTCTGACAACGCGTTTAATTTTTTTCCAACCAAGGTGAGTCATGCACTCGATATCAAGGGTTTCACATTGTTCGGCAATTCCCGTTTTGAAATGCTCATAAGGAATCCATGAATCAGCCAATCTTTGAATTTCAGATCTAAATTCAAGTCCGTTATTTTTTCTTACCAAAACAGGAGTTTCTGGCATCACCGAGTCTCCATATCGAACCTTTGCACCCGGGAAGTTTTCCTCGACATAATTCTTCGTCTTTTCGATCATGTTCCGGCCCTGCATAGTCACGGTCGAGGCAATCGCGACCAAGGGCAGCATACCCTTCGAAGCGCCCGTGAACCCATAGATGCTATTCATACTAATTTTGTAAGCCAACTGCTGACCATTGTAAATAGCCTCCATAGGTGTTCCCTCATTCTGAGCCATCAGCTTCTTGGCCTTTTTCCTGAAAGCCTTCAGGTCCGTCAGAATTACGGGCAAGAGGGACGGGGCCGGAGCCTGAGCAAACCGGTGTGGCCCGAACTGTTCATAGGTCACTCCGGGCAAATTGTCGTATTTGGGGTCCATCACGAGCGTCGAATAACAAAGATTGTGAGCGCACATAATGCTCGGATATAGGCTCGCAAAGTCGAGCGCAGTGATGGGACCATAGTAGGCTCCCGTCTGCGCCTCGAGAACCGTCGCACCCTGATAATCACTCTCGACCCCTCCCTTCGGAACCCTTATTGTCGGAATAATAAAATTGAGCTCTTGGGCCTTTTTGGCCATCTGACTGAAAACCTTGATCTGCTGACCGCGCTCACTCAGAAAAGCCAGAGGGACCCAACACGCCTTGGCCATCTCAATCTGATTCTGAATCTGACACAATTTATCCATTAATTTGTGAGGAAGGACCGTATCCTGAATACAGTATTCGGCGACCTCACCGAGGCGCTTGGGGTCACCCTCGGCAAAGCGGCTAAAAATCTCCTTGACGGGCATATCATTTTTCTGATCCTTCAAAAAATGCTTGGAAACGTTATTCAGACTATAGGACTCGAGTTTGTGCTCGCGCTTCACATCCTGGAAAAGATCAAATACATACCGACCCTTCATAGGGACCATCTTGAGCTGATTATTTCCAAGAGCGCTCGAGCTCAGATTCTTCTCTACGAGCTCCGCAACCTCTCCTCGGACCCGACCCCATACCGGGCTCAATCCACAATGAATCGTGGCCCGGACAATGAGATACTCGAGATCGAACCCAAAAATGTTCCAACCCGTGATGATATCTGGGTCGGTCGAAACCAGATACTTTTGAAAGGCCTCGAGGAGCGCGCGCTCAGTGTCGAAACTCTCGCAATCGGGCGCATCAGTCTGCTTGAGACACAGACACTTACGTGTGATTTCTTCAGATCCAAAATGTCTCGTGGTCATTCCAATCTGAAAGACGACATCTCGAGGATTTTTGGGATCTGGAAAAGCTCCCGTGCTCGAATAACACTCTATGTCAAAGGACATAATTTTTAGGGGTGCGATATCATCTCGGGCCAAGGGCTTGATCAGGCGCCAGCTCGGTGCCCAGAGGTTCACCTCGCACGAAGACCCGACATCCGGCTCGCAGAGGCCCGGATCGATCCAGCCGGTCGATGAAATTCCGGTCACGTGCATAAACCGCAGGACCGGGTCGATATTCGCCTCATAGACTTTGGAGCCCGAAAATTCTGAAAACTTGTGATTTTCGATAGAATAGACGCAATTTCGCATCGCCCGGTGAGTCTTGAATTCGATTCTGATGAATCGAGAAAGCTCTCCATTTTGGAAACCCCATAGGTCCTTTGCCCGAACGACCTCGACCTTTGTGAGGCCTTTCCAGAATGTGCTTTTTATGAACGGAACAAGGTCCGCATTTGTTTTAATGTAGAAATATGGATTGAATTTAGTTCCCAAAGAAACGGACCGGCCATCGCTCGAACGTCCAAAAATTCGAATAGTGAATTGATCATCGTGATCTTGGCCGTCCCAAGCTATGGCCTGGAAATTCATTTGATTAATTAACGCTTGAAAGTTTTAAGCTCCGGTCGAACCGAAACCATCCGCGCCTCGCTCGGTCACGGGCAGATCCGGCACCTCGATCGTCTCGACCGTCTCGAACTTCTCGAGAATGAGTTGTGCGATGCGGTATCCGGGTCGAATAATGAAGGGCTGAACCGAATCCAGGTTCTGCAGGACAACCTTAATCTCTCCGGTGTAATCCGGGTCGACCACTCCGGCCAGGGTGTCCAGACCGTGCTTTACGGCCAGTCCAGAGCGAGGTGCAATGCGACCGTAGGTTCCTGGAGGAAGTCTGACAGAGATTCCGGTCGAGACGACCACACGACGGCCTGGCATAATGACGTAGTTGTCAGTGCTGAACAGATCAAGACCGGCAGATCCGGGCGTGGAGCGTGTGGGAAGAATCGCAGAAGGGATGAGGCGCGTGACATTGAGTGCCATTGTGTCATTTAAAGGTCTGCAATCTTTAAATTATATTCCGCGCGATATTCTATGGTTAGAGAAATAAGTTTCTATAAATATCAATGAGTTTACCGTGTTTGTTACTCGATGTGGACGGGGTCGTCGTGAAGGACCGTCTCCTTATGAGCCACTTGAAACACAACGCGATTCGATATGTAAAAAATAAATTACCCGAGTGCAAAGATCCTGCCCTTTTGAACCGGCATCTTCTTTTGGCCCACGGTCACACGGGGGTTGGTCTCAGTAAGCAGTTTGGCATAGACGTGAATGATTTCAACACGCTCGTATATGACAAAAGTCTTATGACTCATCTGGCCGAGGTTCTTGAATCTCCCGACTTTCAGTGCGATGCCGAGATTATTAATGATTTGATTTTGAGTGGGTGGAATGTAACGCTCTTTTCCAACTCACCCTTTCCGTGGGTCCATCGGACCGCTCTGGCCATCAGCGACAAACTGTCGATTCGATGCCCAGGTGGAGATCCGGCCGTTGCATATTTCAAACCTAATGTTAATTTTTACAAGGAATTCGATACGTGCAAAAGTTATTATTACGTTGATGACTCGCTCAAGAATCTCGGGGCGGTCCGAAATATGCAAAACTGGAAGCCGATCTATTTTTATGAGGAAATAAAAGAGCCCAACTTGTGGTGCCCCCAGATTTCCTCGATTCACGAGTTGGCCCTTTTGTTGTCAATTTCCAGAATCCCGGGAAATTCTGTATAATATATAATCTAAATCCAAAAAAAGAGTTTCAATATTTTTTGAAATTATCTTCTGGTAAGAGAAATTTGGTTCAATTTCTTTGGCAAGTCCTTCTAGGAGTGTATAGGACCTGAGTATCGTGAGGGTCGTCGCGTCGAGTTCGACCGGGACCTTGCTCGCCTTTTCTTGCATCTCGGGTGAAGATACACTAAATGATGAAAGTTCAAGGGTCTCTAAATATTTGAAAAATTGTTCTATAAAAACACGCGTCACATCACGGTCTCGAATAATCATACCCATTTTGATCATATTATCCAAGACCTGGTCTACATTGGTAGACTGAACGCCATATACAAAGTCTCTTATGGCCGTCTTATATTCTGGTGTAATTCTAATTACGTTCCCAAAATCATAAATCACGAGGGTCCCGCGATCGGTCACGCCCACATTGCCCGTGTGGAGGTCTCCATGAATCACGCCCTCATATAGTAACTGTTCTAAAAACATATTAATTAATCGGTCAGCCTTGAACGGGTTTCTGATTCTGTTACTCGGAACATAGTCCATGGCGATCACATCATTGTTAGAAAACTTGGAGTAGGGTCTTGGGACGATCACGTCTTCACGATCTCGGTAAACTTCCCGAAAGGTTCCGATATTTAGTAGTTCGGTCCGAAAATCTATCTCGGACATGAGACTTCTCTCGAATTCATTGAACCACTGATTGACAAATTCTGTTTCAAAATTAGGAATGAGCTGAAGAATCTTGAGACCATCCTTGATAATTTTTAAATCTTCACGTATCTGAGTCTCTATTCCGGGTCTCTTGAACTTGAGGACGATCGAACGGTCCTTAAGCCGGGCCCGGTGGACCTGTGCGACCGAAGCACATGCGATGGGTATCGGGTCTACGTTCGTGACACCCTTTGGTATTTTTGATTCAAAATTGGAAAAGTCTATTGGGGTCACATTGTCTCTCAAGGGGGCGAGGTCCTCCGAAAGTTCCTTACCGAATATATCTGATCTGTTGGAAATAAATTGGCCAAGTTTAATTCCAACAGGTCCCGAACCGTCCAGTGCGGTCCGGAGCCATTTTCCTCGGTCCTTCGGTGGAACAAACCTGAGACCGAGACCGATCTCGAGGGGTCGAACCACACGAGGAGACCACATTTTAACTAATAATTGATAATATTTTTATTTTGTTATATTAAAAATGAACGCCGAACAGGCCAGTCTGAATAGATACAGGGTCGGGACCGTTCGCCAAGGAGCGGACCGTGCTGGAAAACCTGTATATAAACAGGGTTATTTCGGAGGATATTTCACTTTATTCAATGCGAAAAATCATAATGGAAAATTTATGCGTTTTTCTGTGAAACCTTCAAATATAAATTTTATGAACACGGCCCGTCCAGTCTCGAGAAGAAACACGGGTCTCAAGACTGTGAATGGAATTCCTATAATAAAAGGATTTTTTGGAGGGCTCAAAACTATAAACGGCAATACCGTATATAAGCGTCCGAACGGCGGCTACACGACCACTCGGCCCGTCAAGCCCGTAAAACCGATCGGCCGGACCAAAAATACTGGACAGAACGTTATATCGACCCCTTTCCATGGTCTCCGAACTTCCAATAACTACCGGCCCGTAATGAAGAACCAGACGAACGGTCAGTTTAGATTAATGACAAATTGGGAAAAGAGTTATTACAGAGGGTTTACTCCACGATATCAACTTCGACCTCCTCCGGCTCCTCTTTGATCTTGAGGAACCCCTTGAGCATCTCGGATTCCTCCTTGGCCGTCTTCTTGAGAGCCTCGTGAATCTCACGGAAAGTTTCCATTCGCTTGGACTCGGCGACACGCCGGGCGCGCGCAAGACGCTTTGGGAGCTTGAAGGGAGTCGACTGAGGCTGGGCACACGCACGGATCATCATTTAATATATTGTAACTAATTTTTCCGCCGAGGTGTCGGCGCGGTTTTTGTCCTCATAATCGCCGTCACCTTGTTCTGGATCCGTCTGAAATTTGGAGAAGACTTGTTGAAACGGAACCCTGGATTACGCAATATAGCCTCCCACATAGCCACTGCCTGGTGCGCCTGATTCCTGTTGGGGGCGTTGTTCGGAGTGGAAAGAATCCAGTTGAGTCTTCCCTCGAAATTTATATCATTCAAATAGTTCATTTACTCTAGACCCAGAATTTTTTGTGTCTTGTGAAAGTCAAGATTGAAGATTGACACAAGAGACAAAAATGTCGATCAGTGATCTCATCAAGGTGCTCGAAGATATCGAGGCCTGTCAGGCTATTGAGCCCGGGGAAGTCCTTAACTGGGGATATATAGATGAGCGTCACAAGTTGATTCAAGAAGCGGTTTATCTGGCCGACTCCCTTTTGATTCTCGCTGGGGGTCTTAGAAATTACGCAAATGAATGTGAACTTTTGCGTGAAGGGTTCGGCGTTTTTTGCCTTGAAAAGGACGGCTTTGGATGGCTCACTGGAGGGATAAACACGAGCAAGGGAGTTATCGCTTATGGTTAGGGCCCCTTAGATTATTGTCAGGATCGAACCGTGTAATATACCAAGCCTTCGGGGCTTTATTTTTAGAAATTAAAACAAATTTGTATACACGGGCAGTGGCCCACTGAGGCGCCGTCGCCCCCGGTCTGCTTCCGCCAGTCTTCCACGCCTTGAGTCCCCTATTGTAGACTGTATTGAGAGTAGAGAGGCTTATTCCGGTCTTGCGAGCTATGGCACTTTTATTGAATTTTAGTCCTGGCCAGGTCTTGTGAAAGAGCTGGGTCCACTTGGACTTCTTTCTGGTCAGACCCTGGTCGGATCGTTTCAATTTTAATTTAAAATAGGGAGTCGTCCGCCTCTGGAGAAGTTCCTTTTCACGCACAAATTTCATGGGCTTCGAAAGTCCCGTGAAATATCTTTCGGGCCATTTCCGTCTGAGCACAATGTGTCGAGGGTGCATTTAATATAAGTTCCCTTATTTTTTTGATGACGGCCTAAAGATATTTACCTTGTAAAATATAATGGAACTTGGCGCGCTCGATAATACTGGTGAATATTGCCGACCAAGTCTCGCATCCAAAGATAGCTTCTATAGTTGTGCAGATTGTGGGGAACGCGTTATATTGCGCAAGGGATCTATCCGCCGTCCCCATTTCGCACACTGTTCGAAACGTGAATGCACATATTACGAACACCCGAACGAAAGCCAGATTCATAAAGATGCGAAATATAGACTTTCTGAAATTTTAAAAAATAAATTACCATTTTCAATTTATCATGATTGTAATAACCCGCATTGTTGTGGTGGCGACGAAGTGGAAATGTTTTACAAAGACGGAGACTCGGTTGTTGTTGAATATCGCGATCCTCATGGAAAATATGTCGCTGATGTTGCTGTTATAAATTCCGAAAAACCCAGAATTATTTTTGAAATTAAAAATACTCACAGAACCACGACGGTTCGCCCGGAACCCTGGTTTGAATTTGATGCCCGTGAATGTTTTGAAGAGGATCAAATTGTCTTCACCTGTGTAAGGAATAACAAAGAGTGTATTCGATGCAAAGCTCTGAAAGAAGATTGGATAAATAATGTCCCGAGTATGAAACCATATTTTGAAGATCGTCACAATGCTTGGAAACAACCGAGACCTTGTTTAATTTGTAAACGCGAAAAATATAATCCCGTCTGGAGCAGAGGTTACCGAACACTTTGTGGAATCTGTCTAGAAACTGATTACGATATTTTGAAGTCTAAATTTAGCCTCAAAGGGGCTTGGGCCGGTAGTTAAAATTCGTGTCATGTGAACGTCATGCAATTTGAAAGTTAAGAACAACCATCCAACAAGATAATGGACTTCAAGCCACCTTCTGGCTGGCGCCGGACGCACGTGCAAACAGCACCCAAATCTTCAAAGAAGGGCCCTTCGGGCTATACTCGTTATACCGCGCCTGATGGCAAGGTGTTTATAGGTTCAGATGCGGTCCGCGAGCACCTGGGCATCTCCTACAGCGAGGAGACAGTTGCGGCCGATCATGCACTGATTAAGGAGTTTCTTCAATGGCGGCAGGCTCGTAACAATGCCGAGCCCGTTCGATCCTCGACGCCCATCCCGCCGATGCCTCCGTGCCCCCAACCCGAGCTCATTGGCAAAGTCGTATGCAAGAAATTCACGGTCTATGAGACTACGAAGGACTTTTATGGCCGCGTCAAGTGGGACGAGGAGACCGGACAGTTCTATGTGCAATACGAAGATGATGACTGGGAGCATGTTTCCGTTGACGATATCAGACGCTACAGCGTCACGATGTCTCATTTCTTCGACAAGATCGATGAGACCGGAAACAGGTCGAGGAAGTTTTCTCGTTTCCTGAAGTTTCTGAGCAAAAACAGCCGCCGCCGCTCCCGTGCGGCCTTCAGGGATCTGGGTCTAGATGTTTACCTTCATGACGGCATCGGCCCATACTTGTGGCCTCTGCTCGGCGAAAACGAGGAAGAGAAGGTGGCCGTTTCCAAGAAAGTCCTAGAGTATGTGTATTATAATTAAATTGTTTGCATTAAGTAAATGCCCAGTCCCTCCAAGAAGTCTGTTAAAAATATCAACAAGCTCATGAATGCGTTAGGTATTAAGCTCACTGTTCGCTCCCCTTCGAATACAGTCAATATTATTCATAATCGTTTAAACAAGGCGGGTATTCGCCTGACCTCGCGCTAAAATTCGTGTCCTCACTGGGCCAGGTCCATAAACCCTAAAGAGAAGCCACCCAAAAGACACTATGGACTACACTGAGAAGCTTGCGCACCTCGCTGCGGAGATCTCGAATCTGTACAAGAAGGAGCGCGAGCTGGTCCAGAGGCGCGAGGAGCTCCTCGTCGAAGAGGCCATTCGATCTACCGAGGAGGACCAGCCCTCTGCGGCCGACCAGGTCGCACAGGCCCTCATCGCCGTTCACACCGAGCACGATGTGAGTCTCGCAAAACTTTTCGGGGTTCAGTCTGCCGAGGTGAATACGGCCGGCCTGCTTCAGCTTGCCGAGTATCGCGACGCCGAGACGATCGAGATGTTCCTGAAATATGGCGCGGACGTAAATGCCAAGGACAATGCGGGTTTCTCTGTTCTGGAGATGGTCCTTCAGGGTCACAACTACCACTATCAATTTCCGGAATACTGGAACAAGGCGGTGCTTGATATTCTCGCCAAATACAACGTCGATCGCCAGGCCGTGGAGTACTGGATCATCAAGGAGCGCTGTGAAAAGGGAAAGGTCCCTCAATATGTTCGAGACTTTCTAGGACTTGTAGATGACGTGTAAAAATTCGTGTTCTGTCAG
>Ga0007810_1000333_pt1 | contig 14148 bp, 19 predicted proteins | sample CryBogCBE15Jun09_FD_71193 | JGI IMG/M metagenome (GOLD analysis project Ga0007810, IMG submission 71193) | Freshwater microbial communities from Crystal Bog, Wisconsin, USA - CBE15Jun09 | ecosystem: Environmental > Aquatic > Freshwater > Lake | place: Crystal Bog, Wisconsin, USA | collected...
AAAACATCGAGCCAATTCCAATTCGGCTTCTTGGTCATTTTGCGTCATCATGATTTTAAATCCAAAATTTGACGATGCAATAATTCAACGCGAAGCATAGCAATGATGCGCGCTCGCATGGTAAAGGATTTAATGTTGATTGCTTTTGTTTTGCGCCAATCCACCAAACAAGCATCCAGCCATTTTGTTGGTTGGTGAGAGATTGCGGCGCGAAAATCCGAAGTGGATTTTGAAGCCATTATTTTAACTCCGTGTTTTGATTTCGTAGTGCGGCCAGCGTCCTGAGACACTGGCTTGTGTGCCAAAACCCGAAAATGCCTCGGCCAGCCATGCGCGAAATGCCCGGAGCTCGCCGCGATCAACGCGATATGTCCAGCGTTTGCCGTCGTGCTCCACGCACGCGCGGCCTGAGTCCGGGTCTCCGGCAAAGTGCCAGTGCGGTTGGCCTTCGCGGGCGGCTGAGATTTCGCAACGTAGTGCATAGTCGGTCATATGTGGTTGCTCCTTTAGTTATTGGTCGCGGCAACATGCAATCACTCAAAAACCGATTGAACATCAAGAACTGGCGCGACAGGCGCTTGATCCCATGCAGCGCCATGCCAAGCACGGCCTGCCATCGAAACGCGTTGCCGCGCCCGACGGACGTGCTCGTCCGTCGTGATCGACGACAACTGACGCGGGGACAACGGGGTTTCGAACCGGCGTTCTTCAACCGGCGTATCCAGCCACGCCTCGACCTGAAATCGCAGCGACCGGCGAAATTCCGACCGGAACGCCTTGACCCGCAGCAAGTCGATCAACGCGATCCGTTCGCCGCGATCCGGCATGCGCATGAGCGCCCGCTGCCACGTTTCCGGCCAATCGACGTCGACGCCGCGCGCCCAGGCGTAGGACCATTCGACGTCGTGCCGTTGATACTCCTCCGCCGACAGCCAGTCCGGCAGATCAACAAGACGGAACCCATAACGCCAGGTCGGGACCAAGCGATCGTCGCCCGAATTGAGACAGCACATCACCTGCTCCGACAAGTCGACGCTGTTAAGGCCGCGCCACACGTCGACGATGTCCTGTGACGTGTCGGAGTTTTCGCCCAGCTGCTTAGTCAAAAAAATCACAGTTTTGGTCATCGGCTAAAACTCCGTTGATTGGCAGGGCCATCCCCGCCGGCAAGTGAACAATCCTATATTCCCACCAAATATGCAATAGCGTTTATCGAGCAATGGGCGTTTTTTTTGAAAAAAAGGTGAAATTGACATCGGACGACCGTTAATGCGAGATTAAACTAATAATTTTGCAGGTGCCTCGTGAAATTTCCTCCGCATAAAATCGTGCCTTTGGCCGATCTCATTCCATACGCCAACAATGCGCGCACACATTCCCCTGCCCAGGTGTCGAAAGATGCTATATTAGAGCATGAAGGTAAAACATTTAATGAAATGAGCAAAAACCGTGGGCAGACCGCCGCTTAAATTTACGCCGGATCAACGCAAGACGGTTAAATCGTTGGCCGCATTCGGCATATCTCAAAAAGATATTTGCCGGGTGATTGGAGTTGGCAGCGTTCACACGCTGGAAAAGCATTTCCGCGACGAATTGGATACTGCTGCGATCGAAGCCAATGCCAAGGTCGCTCAAAGCCTATTCAAAATGGCAACCAGCGGCAACAATGTCGCTGCTGCGATTTTTTGGGCAAAATCTCGCATGGGCTGGCAAGAGCGAGATAAACAAAATCTGGATGGCAACAACACCATCAAAATTGAAGGCGGATTGCCGCCTGTTGAAAAATAATGGCGACCGTATATTTACCGACGCTGCATGCCGGCCAAATCACAGCATACAAAGCTAAAGGACGCTTTAAGGCTTTGCGCTGTGGCCGGCGATTTGGCAAAACAGTTTTGATGGCAGCCATTGCATGCGACGGGGCAGCGCGTGGAGAATCCATCGGATTTTTTGCGCCAAATTATAAAATCCTGGCAGAAACTTACAATGAAATGCTTGACATTTTAGAGCCAGTAAAACGATCAGCGTCAAAAATTGAAGGCGTTATTCATACTAGATCCGGCGGAAGAATTGATTTTTGGACCCTGGAAAACGAACGGGCGGGACGTAGCCGGAAATATCACAAAGCCCTAATTGACGAAGCTGGATTCACAAAACCAAATATGTTGAGAGTTTGGCAAACTGCCATCAAACCGGCTTTGTTAGATTATCGCGGATCAGCTATCGCTGCCAGCACTCCCAACGGCATCGAATCCGACAATTTTTTTTGGCAAATTTGCAATGAGCCAGAGCATGGTTTTACGCAATTTCATGCGCCGACGCACAGCAATCCTTATCTTCCAAAAGACGAATTGGAATTGCTAAAAGAGCAAAATCATCCTCTGGTTTATCAGCAGGAATATATGGCTGAATTCGTGGATTTCAGCGGCGCTTGTTTTTTCGCACCGGAATTTCTGCTTGGTTCGGATGGTCAGCCGGTCGATTATCCCGCGCATTGCGATATGGTTTATGCGGTCATTGATACAGCAGTTAAGCAAGGCACAAATCACGACGCAACCGCCGTCAGTTACTGGGCTTATAATTCGATGGTTGGCACCCCGCTGATTTGTTTGGATTGGGATTTGGTTTCGATTGATGGCGCGATGTTAGAAAACTGGATTCCGAATGTTTTTCGCCGTTGCGAAGAATTGGCAACCCAGTGCAAGGCTCGGATGGGTTCCGGCGGGGCTTTTATTGAGGATGCCCAGTCGGGCAGCATCCTGTTGCAACAGTGCGCAAATCGCGGTTTGCCGGCCCAGGCGTTGCCGTCCAAATTGACTTCAGCCGGCAAAGATGGCCGCGCCATCAATGTTTCCGGTTTTGTTTACCAGGGGAAAGTTAAATTTTCCCGTTATGCGCACGAAAAAACAACCAATTTCAAAGGCCAAACGCGCAACCATTTGTGGTCTCAAGTGGTTAGTTTCCGCATTGGCGATAAGCAAGCAGCAACCCGCTCTGACGATGCTTTTGATACATTCACGTATGCCGTGGCAATTTCGCTGGGCAACAACAAAGGATATGGTTAATGCCTCCCGTAGCTAAACTAACCCTCGCTTTGTTTCAGCGTGGCTTTCGCGTTCCATCTGACATTCTGGAACAGGCGCTAAATGAAACCGGGATGATCTTGGTTGAAAACGCAAGCGCATCCGTGCAATGTCATCTAGCAAATCACTTTAGCTTGTCGCAGCAAATGGCGGACAATTAAACATGTCTACGATTAACATCACCGGCACGGGCGTTGGCACGTCATTACAGCAATTGTTGCTGTGCGACGAAATCATGCCGGGCAGCGATGCATCGTATCAAACCTGCAAAACAATTTACGCTTATCATCCTCTTGGCCGAAAAATGGCTGATGCGCCGATTGAAATGGCGCAAAGCCAAAAGCGGCAAATCAGCATCACAAATGCGCCGGAAGATCGCGTTCGGCAGGCATTTGAAGCCGAATGGAAAAAAATCAACGCGGACACATACATTGCTCAAATGGCCGGCGTAGCGCGAATTTATGGCGTTGGATCTATTATTTTGGGTGCAGAGGATGTTCCGCCAGACAAAGAAATTCCGCCAGAAAAATTGGCAGACCTTTCGATATTTTTTAACATCCTCGATCCATTGAATACTGCTGGCTCTCTGGTATTAAACCAAGACCCGAACGCACCAGATTTTCAAAAACACAGCATCATCACATCTGCCGGCGTTGCGTATCATCGCAGCCGTGCCGTGGTGTTGATGAACGAACGTCCCATTTATATCGAATACACCACTTCCGCCTTTGGCTACGTTGGCCGGTCGGTTTATCAACGGGCATTGTTCCCGCTAAAGTCTTACGTCAACACCATGATTGCGGACGACATGGTGGCGCGCAAGCTGGGCTTGCTCATTGCCAAGCTAAAAGCCCCAGGCTCCATCATTGACAGCGCCATGCAGCGTTTGGCGGGCGTTAAACGCCAACTGCTCAAAGAAGCACAAACCAACAACGTCATGTCCATTGATTTGGAAGAAGATATCACATCTCTAGACATGCAGAATGTTGATGGCGCGGGAACTTATTCCCGCACCAATATTATCAAAAACATTGCCACTGCCGCCGATATGCCGGCCAAATTGCTGGACAATGAAACGCTGGTGGCTGGCTTTGGCGAAGGCACTGAAGACGCCAAAAATATTGCCCGATACATCGACAGCATTCGGGAATGGTTAAATCCCGTCTATGAATTTTTTGATGATATTGTAATGCGTCGCGCATGGAATCCTGAATTCTATGAAATCATTCAAAATGATTTCCCGGATTATAAGGATGTTTCATATAACGATGCATTTTATCGCTGGAAAAATAGTTTCCATGCCGTATGGCCTTCTTTGTTGAAAGACCCGGATTCTGATTCAAAAATTGAAGATGTGCGGCAAAAAGCCGTCATGTCCATGATGGAAATTTTGCTGCCGCAAATGGACCCGGCAAATCGCGCTCGCGTGATTGAATGGGCAATTGAAACATCAAGCGAAAACAAATTGTTGTTTCCGCAACCGCTTGTTCTGGATTATGAGGCATTGCGCGATTATGAACCGCCGCAGCCGCAACAGGCAACGGCAGAACCCAAGCCCGAACATTTCTGAAATGCGCGATGATGGTGCTGCGTCATCGCGTTACTGCCGGGCGGGTGGTGTTCTCTCCCCATCGCCCGCCCGGTGGGCTAATGATGATGAAATGATAGAATTGCACCGCATTTCAAGCCGGAGAATCGATGCCGACCGCTTGCGCGCAATGCGCGCGACGGCAATGACAACTCTTGCCGATCTGCGAAATGATTTATTGGCTTTCGTCGGATTGGCTGAAAAAATAGAAACCTTGGATGCTGAAATAGAGCGAATCGGCCAATGAAACGCGATGGCAAAACTCTGAATTTTTATGAAGTCGTCACCTTGGCGGTGCGGGATATTTCCGAACACGGTTATGACAGCCAGCAACGTGTAGATTTTTGGATGGCTGAAATTGCGGAAGCGGCAGCGCGGGACATGACCTCGCCGCAAGTCATTCAAGCCACGCTTAACAGCGCCATGCAGGGGTTATACACGCGGTTAATTGAACGTGGTGGCATTCTCAAACAGCATCCTGGTGTGTCGCGGTTTACTCTGGAAAAGGTCAAGCCGGCTTTGCGATCCGAATTGGATCGACGGATTATGGCATCAGCCCAGCTAATTAAACTCAATCGAGAAGCCTCCATTCAAAAAACCCTGCAACGATTCAGTGGCTGGGCCACATCCATTCCGGCTGGCGGATCGGATGCGGTGGATAAAAACGAAACCAAAGACAACATCAAAAAATCTCTTAAGCAATTGCCATTTGAAGAACGCCGGGTGATTATCGATCAAAGTCATAAATTAATATCGTCGCTATCGGATATCCTGGCGCGCGATGGCGGGGCATTGGCAGGCGAATGGCATTCGCACTGGCGGCAAGTCAATTATGATTATCGGCGCGACCACAAAGAACGCGATATGCACGTTTATGCCGTGCGCGATAATTGGGCGCTAAAACAAGGCTTAATGAAAGCCGGATCAGATGGATATTCGGATGATATCACCACACCCGGTGAAGAAATTTTTTGCCGGTGTTTTTACCGATTTATTTATAATTTGCGGGACCTTCCCGAAAATATGATCACCGCCAAAGGCAAAACGGCACTGCAAGAAGCAAAGGAAAAAATCGATGCAATCCGCAAATGATATCATTAATCGAATTGATCGAATTCTTGGCCGCAGGAATGCAATGGCGCATACGGTTTCACCTGCGTTGAAAGAAACTTTGCCGCAGGAAATTGATCGCATCAAAGGCATTGAACAACGCATTGATGCGACGTTAAACCGCAAACCTTTTCCGCACCAAATCACTGCCGCGACAACCAAAGCCATCACAAAAATTGGTCGTTTGATTAATCGCATTGAATCGGAATTTCCGATTGCGCGCAGCGATGCAGGCGAATCAAATTTCAAAGAAGAAGATCATCCTCGCGCGAAAGATGGCCGCTTTGGCTCCAAAGCCGCATCAGAAGGCGGCAAAGGCAAAGAAAGCAAAGCCGAAAAAAAGGCTGAAAAAGGCAAAGAAGGCCAAGGCGAAAAAGAAAACAAGCAAAAAGAAAAAGGCGGCGAAGAAAAAAAAGGCGAAAAATCTACCGCCAAAAAAATCTCTGCTGTCAAATATGCTGCCAAAAAAATTGACACAAACGTAACGGAAGATCAAATTCTAAAAAACTTTCCGCCGGATACTGCAAAAAAAATTCAAGAAATTAATAATCGCTTGGCAAAAACGCCAGAGACAATTACAAAATTCAAAAAGAATGGTGAATACACGCCTGAACGCAAAAAGGTTCACGCTGTCATCATCAAAAAATTTTTGAACCGAACAACTATCCAAAATGCCAAACCGCCCAAGGGAGAAAAACCGACATTCACTATTCTTGGTGGACGCGGTGGAAGTGGTAAATCTTGGTTTAAGGGCAATGTTTATGATCCAAACAAAAACATTGTTCTTGACAGCGATGCTATTAAAGAAATGCTTCCTGAATATGAAGGATGGAATGCCGCTTCTGTTCATGAAGAATCTTCTGATTTGTTTGATTATTTGACTCAAAAAGCACAAAAATTTGGTTTGAACATTGTTCAAGATGCGACGATGAAAAACACAGAAAAAGCAATTGCTGCGGTAAACAATTTTAAAAACCAAGGCTATCGAATTGAGGCACATTATATGTTTGTGCCTCCGCAGCAATCGGCAGTGCGTGGTGTAAAACGCTTTTTGAAGCCCGGCGGGCGTTTTGTTCCTCCCGGTATTATTTTGGGTAATAAAACTAACGAAAATTCCTTTGATAGCGTTAAATCTTTGGTTGACAAGTGGAGTTTTCGGGACAATTCTGACGATGTAGGCAAAAGCCCTAAATTGGTGGCGGAAGGATAAATGGTGAAATATCATGAAGATGCGTTGGATTATGCGGATTGCCGTCCGCTTGATCCCAACAAAAAAACTGGCGTGAGCGTTCCCCGTGAAATGGAGGAAATGTTTGCGGAGTTTGAAAAAGAATTTGAGGTAGAAAAATCCTCAAACAAAGGCAAAAAGAAAAAATGAACAATCGATTTCCCCGCCTTCATCAAGCAATTGACTATGCCGCAAACGCGCATAACGGCCAGCTTCGCAAAGGGACATCAATCCCATATCTGGCGCATTTGATGGGCGTTTGCGCGTTGGTGTTGGAGTATGGCGGGGACGAAGATCAAACGATTGCCGCAGTGTTGCATGACGTGATTGAAGATTGCGGCGAACAGCACCGTGAAGCTGTGCGCATTCAATTTGGCGACAGGGTTGCCGAAATCATTGAAGGTTGCACTGATGGAGTGCCGGATGCTTTCGGCAAGAAAGCACTTTGGCGGGAACGGAAAGAAACCTACATCCAGCATTTGGCAAAATCACCGCCGGATACCTTGCTAGTGTCGGCATGCGACAAACTCTACAACGCTCGGGCTATCGTATCCGATTTGCGGACGATGGGTTTGGCGGTGTTTGATAAATTTAGCGTTCCGCGCGAGCAAACTATTTGGTATTACGATGAATTGCTTGCGGTGTTTGAATCCGTTTATGGCTTGCCTAAAACACTGGTTTCCGAATTAAAAAAGGCAATCTACGACATAAAGTTAATGGCTTTTTAGTAAAGTTATTAATTTCGAGTATTTTTATTGCGTGCTTGTGCAGGCAATAAAAAAAATGCTATCATGCAATATCAAAATCTATTAAGTCGGATTTTTTAGTGCTTCACCGTTTTTTGACCGGAAACTAGCAATCTGATGATTCGCGCTGCCGGCATTATGTTTGTGACTGATGAAGGCGAAACGCTGCTGTTAAAGCGCGGCCCTGGCGGTGATTGGCCGGGCGCTTGGTGCTTCCCTGGCGGGCATCAGGAAGATGACGAAACAACTGAACAGGCTGCCAAACGCGAATGCGTTGAAGAATTAGGCTTTTTGCCGGAAGGCGAGCGTTACGTTTGGACTCGTCGGATTTCCGACAATCAAGCGCCGATTCCATCTGAAAATATCAATCCAGTTCCGCCTATTGGCGATCCGGTTGATTACACAACTTTTATCCAGCGAGTTGGTGAACGGTTTGATCCACGTTTAAATGGCGAGCATACCGCTTTTGCTTGGTGCAAAATCAGCACTCCGCCGGAACCGCTGCATCCTGGCGTTCGCGTTTCTTTGGCGCGCATGAACATGGATGAAACCGACGTTGCCCAGGCTATCCGCAATGGCGAATTGGTCAGCCCGCAACGGTTTGAAAATGTCACGCTATTTGCCATGCGGATCACCGGCACTGGCGTGGCATACCGCCACAAATTGGAAGAATTTGTTTTTCGCAACCCCGAATTGTATTTGAATCAACATTTCTTGGATCGATGCAATGGTTTGCCGGTCATCTGGGAACATCCCCAAGCCGGCAAACTCGATACCAAAGAATTTTTGAATCGGGTTATTGGCACCATCGTCTTGCCTTACATCAAAGGCGAGGAAATTTGGGGCATTGCGAAAATTTACGATGAAACCGCCGCAGAGGCGATGGAATCGAAACAGCTTTCAACGTCGCCGGCTGTGGTCTTTCGGGCAACCGATGGGAATGTGCAGGCAACGCTGGAAGATGGCTCTGCTCTATTGGTCGAGGGTAAGCCAAGTTTGCTTGACCATCTCGCAATTTGCGAGGAAGGCGTCTGGGACAAAGGCAGAGACCCTGCCGGAGTCGAAATACCCACAACCGTTGAACACTCTGAGGGGTCAAATAACATGCCTGAAATTGAGAAAGAAGGCCGCGACGACGCAACCGAAAGCGGCGGCAATTTGGATAAACTGCTAAAAGGCATCGATGCTCTTTGCGGTCGAATTGATTCGATGGAAAAGCGCATGGATTCTCTGGCCGGTCATCGCAAGGACGATGATGAGGAAGAAGAAGAAATGCCGATGAAGGTTGCTGCGGACAAAAAGAAGCATCGCAAAGACGATGATGACGACCGCAAGGACGCCAAGCATCATGCTCGCAAAGACGATGATGATGATGATGATAACGATGACGATGACGACCGCAAGGACGCCAAGCATCGCAAAGACGATGATGACGACCGCAAGGACGCCAAGCATCATGCTCGCAAAGACGATGATGATGACGATGATGATGATGACGATGAGGAAGAAGAAGAACCCGGCGAACCGAAAGAAATCGCTGCGGACAAGCGCCATCGCAAAGATGATGACGATGACCGCGCTCGCAAGGACGCTAAACGTCATCGCAAGGATGATGACGATGATCGCGCCCGCAAGGATTCGGCCATTATGAACAAGCACACCGCTGCTGAAATTCGCCGGCTGTCTAGCTTGGTTGCTCGCATGCCCAAGAGCATGTCGGATGCTGATTACGCTGCGATGGCCGACCATCAAGCCCGCGCGGATGCGGTTTATGGTGCATTTGGCGAACGCGCTCCGTCGCCGCTACAGGGCGAAAGCCTGAATGCTTATCGCGTCCGTCTTGCCAAGGGCGTTCAGAAGCATTCGGATTCGTGGAAAGGCATCTCCCTCCGTGACCTGCCGGGGAACGTGCTGGATATTGCTGAACAGCGCATTTTTGCTGATGCGGTTGCTGCGGCGAAAAATCCCACGGACGTTCCGTTTGGCAAACTGCGCGAAATCCGCCGTCGCGATGCGGCTGATCGCATGATCACTGAATTCGTTGGCGAGCCGAATGCTTGGATGGGTGAATTCCGCACTCCCCCGCGTTCGATCAGCAAGCCGTTCTTCCGCCCTCGCAACGGGAACTAATTGAAAATGGCAAACTCCGTTTCTTTTAATCCGATGCTGACCACCAACAATTATGGTGGTTTCAGCACTCAGTCTTATGGCCTCGTTCAAGGCGTGGCTATGGACGACCCGGCTGTCCGTTACCAGTTGATGGGCGGCACCCTGGCAACCTCCGAAACTCTGCCGATGTGGGGCGGCGTTGGCATTTATGCCAACGTGCCGGCTTACAACACCGATGCGGCTACGGGCGCTGTGGTTGGTCGCGGGACCACCATTTCCGCCAACGCCAGTGGCAAGTTGGTTGGTTTCTCGGTGTTCAATCAGGCGACTGCCTGGAACACTTGGCCGCAGTCGCCGGTTCCGACCGGCGCGGCTGGCATGACCGTGCCGTTCTACCTGTTCGGTTCTGACGCCCGCATTGCAGTCGCTTGCGATCCGTCGCTTGCTGCCTCGTTGTCGGGTGGCGCGATCAATCAGGCGGTTTACTGGGATTTCAACGCTCAGTGTCTCGTTGCGTCGGCATCTGCCACTTACAGCGTCACTTCGCTCACTTGGTCTTCCACCAATGGCGGTCAAGTCGCGGTTGTTACGTCGGGCGCGACTCCGGTTGGTGGCGTTGGCGATAGCTTCACTTTGGCTGGCGCTACTAACAGTGGCACTGGTTCGGTTGCTGCGATTAACACGACCCATCAGGTCAACACCTTCACCAACAGCCAGAATTTCACCTTCCTGCTTCCGGGCACGTCGGCCATCTGGGGCACTTTGGGTGGCACCATTACGCTGGTTTACAGCGAGGCGGCGCTTCCGGTGCAAGTGTTGCGTGTTCAAAGCGGCAACAGCAAAACTGTTGTTTGGGACCCGGTGAACAACGTCGCAACCTGGAATAACAGCGGTTCCGCCGCTCTCATCCTGATTTAAGGAGCCGCATCAATGGCTAACATTACCGCAGCCCGCGTAATGGTTTCTCCGCACTACATGGTGCCGGAAAAACTGTTGCAGTATAACCAAGCCTCTGGCGCGTTCGACGCTTTGGCCGGTGCCAACCCGCAGGTGCGCCTGGGCGAAGGCGACCTCTATGTGTATATTGACGCGTTCGATATTCGCACGGTGATGTCCTCTGGTCAGAGCGAATACAACTCGCTCCCCAGCGTTACGGTGACCGCCCGTCAGATTTCGACCCCGACTTATTTGCAGCGCGTCCGCGCGGAATACGATCACCACGACACCGCTGCCATGTCGCAGTGGGGCGTCAGCATCGTTGAAGCGCAACGCCTCGGCATGCGTCAGGGTCATTTCCAGCTGATGCGCTCTGCTCTGCTGTATGGCATGAACGGTGCGAACGGCGAAGGTTTGCTGAACACCTCCGGCGCTACCACGGTCAACCTCCCGGCTGACTCGAACGGCAACACCACCGTTGTCACCTACGACAACGGCCAAATGGCGTTCTTCCTGCTCTCGCAGGTGTCGGCTATGAAAACCCGCACCATGCAGCTTGGCATGGGTCACCGCATTGTGGTTCTCGGGCCGCAGCGCATTCTTGGTTCGTGGGAATACCAGGATATCGTCCAGGTCACTCAGTTCCAGCGCGTTGGTGCTGGTTCGCTTTCCACTGCCGGCGTTGTCAAGGCGGTTGGCGAGATGAACGAGGACGAAATCCTTTGGTGCTACGACGATACCTTGATTGGCAAAGGTGCCAATGGCACCGATGCTGTTCTGATTGTCATGCCGGAAGTCGAAAAGCCCCGTGGTGGACGCATCAACACCAACGCGTTCGCTGAATTGTCGCCCGGTCTCGCCGCTTGCACCATGCAGTTCTGCGACATGGCTGCGCCTCGCGAAATCCCGACCCCGCTGCCGGGTGGCGCGATTGACGTGCTTTCGGAAATGCGCATCACTTCTGGCTGGGGCATCCGCCCGGAAGCGATTGCAATTCTGAGCATGCAATACCAGTAAAACTAAAAAGGAAGGCCGGCATCAGTCGGCCTTCCACTGCTTTTCGCCCGATCAACAGCAAATTGATCGATCATAGGGAGAGACCTAAATGACTACGCTATATGTTGCAAATGCCTCCAAGCAAAGGCACGATTTTATCTACCGCATTCCAGAAGAAACCTCTGTGCGCCGCCAGCAAATCCCGCCCGGCGGGCAAATCACGGTTTATCAGCCGAATGCAACTATTGATGTGTTGCACAACATCGTTGATCAGCACAAAGTTTATGGCTTGATTGATGTTGCCGAAATCGACCGGCGCAAGCCATTTGTTGGCCTGTGCTACTCTTTCGACAAGCCAATCAAAGTCGAAAAAATTATGTATGCCGACGAACACAACGCGGGTGTTTTGACCGAAATCAGCCAAGAATCGCGCAAGCTATCCGCTGCCGCATTGCATGATGCAATCAGCCGGGTGACGGAAGGTGCGGCGCGCTTGGATGCGTTGGAAATGGAAGTGGTCGAGCAAAACAAGCCCAGCGAACCCGGCATTAACGAAGTGGTGACGGTCAACCGAAATGGCACTGACGCGCCTTCGCGCGGGCGTGGCCGACCAAGGAAAAACTAATGCTTCCAACGGTTGCAGGATTTTTGCTGTTTATCCGCAATGTCATGGGCATCAGCGCATTGGTATTGCCGGATAACAGCCCTGCGATCAGTTGGGCATTTTCCATTGCTACCATGTTCGTTAACCCAGACCTTGCGGTGGTAGGTTCTTCTTTGAATGTGACCCCGCAAACAAACCTTTTTGTCCAAGCAACCTACAATTTGGCCGCTGACAATTTGGTAAATTATGCCCAAGATCAAACCGGACGCACTTATTTTTCCGATTTGCGAGCCAGTTTGAAAATCAACAATTTTGCTGCTGGTGTTGTGCAATCCGCTTCCGATAACGGAACTAGTGACAGTTTAGTTGTGCCGGAAGCATTGCAACATCTGACGCTGGCAAATTTGCAAAACCTCAAAACGCCTTGGGGACGCACTTATCTCGCTATGGCGCAAACAGCCGGAACGCTATGGGGGGTCGCATGACCACTTTGCACCTGGGTGTTGTCGATTTTCCTTATGCCAATCCGCCCAAAGATTATAAAAAATATAAAATGAAATCCGGCACTCCCGGCATGGCCAGCACTGGAGACGTAGCGACGTGGCTTGAAAACAAGTATCACGTCATGGAAGTTTTTTTTGAAGATAAACATCAAAAAATCAGCGATGCTATGGAAAATTCCATTCTTGGTGCGCTGGAAAGTTTGTTAAAAGGCGGGATCGCAACCGGAAACCCATTTAGCACGGCAGAAGATATTATTGCGACGGAATTTAAGCAATTTTTGTCGTCTCGTGATATTGAAAATATCGGCATTCCGGGCGTTCCGACGCAAGCGGCTTTAGATGGCGTCAGCCATCGCTTCAAAAATCCACGATTTAAAACCGTTGGAAAAGGAAAAAATAAGCGCCTTGTGAAGCGACCTCGCCGGCCAAGTTTTATCGACACCGGCATGTATCAGGCTTCCATGCGCGCGTGGTTTGACTAATGGCAACGGTATCTGAAAGCCTGGGCAATCATTCCCAGTTAAAATCCACACTGGAACAAGGTTTGCTTTCCATTTCGGAAAGCGCAACCGTCACTTTTACTAAATACGTCAAACGCATTTTGCCGCTTGATGGTTATGTTTTTTGGCTGGCCGGTGAGACCATCACCGTTCAAGGTTCGTTGCATTATTCAAGTTCCCGCGAAATGCGAGAAGATGAAACCATCTCAATTAATCGGGTTGTGTTCACAACCACCAGTCCGATTACGCCATTCAATTATGTGAATCAGCAATTGATTTGGGTGGCGACGGTTAATGATATCCGTTTTTCCTTTTCTAATCGCGGCATGTTTTATGAGCAAGCCGGGTTATTTCATTATTCTGGCGATGCGGTTTATCCGGCTTTGGCTTCGCAATTGGTCAGCAATTTATATGATCTTTCGCCCGACAAATTGATTGTGTCCAACAGTCTGCCGGCTTGGCTTGCGCTGCAAACTTATACGCCGGCATGGTTGACGATCCCCAATCCAGGCATACAGCTTTATCCTTCATTTTTGGTGCCTACCAATATCGTGCCACCATATGGAACGGTTCATATTGAACCATCTCGCACAGATGCGATTCAGGCGGCTCCGCTGTTAACGATAAATGCGACGCATTATCAACTTGCCAGCGATCATGTCCGCATTACGCTGTATGGCGTAACCAACAACACTGCCTTGGATTTTGTCGATACGGTTAATCAATACACACTCAACACTGATGT
>Ga0007810_1000337_pt1 | contig 14061 bp, 16 predicted proteins | sample CryBogCBE15Jun09_FD_71193 | JGI IMG/M metagenome (GOLD analysis project Ga0007810, IMG submission 71193) | Freshwater microbial communities from Crystal Bog, Wisconsin, USA - CBE15Jun09 | ecosystem: Environmental > Aquatic > Freshwater > Lake | place: Crystal Bog, Wisconsin, USA | collected...
GAGGAAGAGGAAGAGGAAGAGGAAGAGGAGGAAGAGGAAGAGGAGGAGGTTCAGTGGAAGAAATATGAGGGAACTGACGATATGGCCAATAAGATGAATGAGTGCATGGAGACTTGGGGAAGCTGGGAGCCCGAGACACCAGCCGAGCGCGCGTTAAAAGATTCAGTAGACAAAAGTTCTGTTTTTTGTAGGGGACAATGAGCTTTGTCCATTTTTTGTGCGACGAGGACCAGGAAGAGGAATGTGTGAAGTATCTGACTATCCTCCAGGAAGAAGAGTATGAAGATGACGAAGAGGTCTCAGGGTATAGTGGCCCAGAGGCGACCTCTCAGATCGATGAGTATCCCACGGAATCTCATATAGTTCCTTGGGAACCAGACGGATTTTTTTTCACATTCATATAATAAATGGCGTCCATGATTGGTGATATTGCTGTTCAGCTCGAGACTCAGTCTCTGAATTCCGTGATCGCCGGTTTCTCCTTCGCGTCGGCCCTTGGCTGGTATGCGGTCGTCAAGACCCTGGTGGCGATGACCGTCAAGGCTGGCAAGGATGGGATCCAGCACGACCTGATGGCGGCCGTGGTTACGACTCTGCTAGCGATCATCGTGTTCCTGGTCGTCAAGGCACTCGCTCGCAACATCAAGATTAACGAGCCCAGCCAGACGGTCTTCGCGGTGACCCGCTAAAAGAGCGGAAAGCTCAGGCCATCGAGGGTCCACTGTTGGCCGTTAGCAGCGCTAACGAACGTAAGAACTGTATTCGGGCTTTGGTGTGCTCCATTGAAAATATTTAATGCAGAAGTCGTGATGTTATAAACTGGAAATTTACGAAAATTCACAGTATCATATTGAAATTCACTGGGCCATCCAAAAAATGCGGAACCAGTTGCTGTAGATGTTATAGAACCTCTAAAATGAATAATATGAAAAGGGTCTATGTAATAATATGCATTTGTCGTATCAACGTTACTGTTAACTGTTATCGCTGTCCAAGTAAATCCGGCACTCGGAATCAATTTAGTAAAATTTAAATTATTAAAAAAACCGTTGTTCCAAACATTGGCACTAGATCCAATGTTCGAAGAGGATGATATAGTATCAATATTCCCTCCCGAAAGAAAGTTACCATTTGTATACAGTATATACCCATCCACAGGTTGCTCTCCAACACCAGTGCGACCAAGGCGTGTGTCACCACCCGATACATACAATTTATAGTCAACGGTTGCAGATATACCTATCCCAACACTTCCGTTATTCGTCAGGGTGCCGGTCGTGACAACATTTCCAAAGTTTGTCACGGCCGTCGTCATTTATATTCTTGAATAATATTAAATGTCCAAAGCTCTCGCATTTGTCCTGTTCTTCCTTGTTGCGAACCCCATGACCTACAGCGTCACGGGCAGCCTCCCAGTGCTCGGCCCCCTCATCACCGACAACTCCGGTATGCCGACCCAGGTGGGCGTCCTGGTCCACGCACTCGTGTTCGTTCTTCTGATGCACCTTCTATCGGGCTTCATGAAGAAGTAAACTTCTCGAGTGTATCGTTCAGAGCCTGTCTGAAAGCTCCCTTGACCGTCTTGAACCCTTGATACTCAGCCAGGGTCGCCAGGAGACCCTGACAAATGTCTTGGGCATTTCTCCGTTCTTGCTCAAAAAGATTATATAAAAATCCCTGATTTTCAGGACCGAGGTCTGCCCAGGCAGTCTCGGCCCTCTCCCATAAGACTTTTGGTTCCAATTTAGAATCAAAATTCCTTTGGATCGAGTCACACATGAATTTATATTCAACCTGGGACTTTCCAGAACGTTCGAACGTGTGTATGACCTCTTCGTCCTTTATCAAACAAAGTTCACCATCTATTATCTCGGCCAGGATTTCCATCCTATGAGTAGTTTTCATTAAAATTATTTAATTTAGGCTCAAAATATCCATAGAGAATGCCCAATCCATTCCATTGTTATTTAGGATGTAGCCCAGAAAGTCCCGGACGGTCACGTTGAGACGGTCGACACGAGGACCCCTATCGGAGACCAAGAGTTTCTGCTTATTCTGAGAAGCCTCTGTCCAGTATATAGTGTTCGAGCTGACATTGTTCATAGGAATTTTAAATGTAATTTGATTCGTCTCTTGCGAGGACTGTGCTAAATTTTCAATCCATATGGTTATATAGTTATCAAAATTCAGTAACCAGTTGTAGGTCGCGGGTATAGTGAATCCAGACAAGCCCTGGGTTGGTGTGTAACCCATAAAAGCCAAGAAAGAGTTGGGTGTCGGGGGTCCGAAAGTGCCTGACGCGGGAGCCCCAGGACCTCCGGCCACTGACACGAAGCCCCAAGGAGAACTTTGGTCGATATTGTTCGAACTAATATTTAAATGAAGACCACCCCACGCAACTCCATATGTAGTTGAAGGATCTCCAGGAGCAAACTCTCCTTGATTTGTGAACGGAACAGTCATTCCTATTGCGGTTACTATACTTTCTGGCATCTGAATATCAATTATAGCCGTGGTGCCTTGTGCCGAGGTTACATTCCAGTTATATTGACCACCAGAGAAAGTTACGGAATAAAATCCATCCAAATTTGGAAATAAATTGCGATTGAATATATCTTCAATATTATAGGTCCCATTCGTAAGTGTCACCGGACGATTATGATTTGCATAACCACCATCAACCCATTTTTGTGTAACGACTATAAAACTATTATTCGTATTATCGATCAGTATAGTTCCGTCGGGAGGTCCGGGTGCCGGTGTAAAGACCGTCGGTGAAGTATTCGAAAACTGGCCCAGAGTTGATAAAGGTGTTGTTTGATTGACGGTCGCTAAATTTAACTCAGAAATCGTGTTATAGTTTCCGGGAGTTATAGTGTAGTTGACCGAGTTATATGTAAAAGTGTTATAGGGCGCCCGGATATTGTAGAAACCTATAGGGATCTGAGCATTCTGTAGAGAAATTTCACGGAGGGCCCGGTGCCTGTTTCCCAGAAGTATATTACAGTTGAAAGGATTTCCATTCTGCTTCGTGACCCTCGTATCATCCGAGGTGTCCAGGTGAAGTTGCGAAGGACAAAGCATTATATTATAATGTGAGTAGAAAATATATGGAACAATTGTTTCACTTTCACACGGGCGCTGATGGAGTGATAAAAGTAAATGGAAATCCATTTGATTGTTCAATTTTACTCAAAAATATGTATACTGTTGAGGAGGTCGGTCTGGAGACGGTCGAGATGGCCCACGGCTTCTACAACATCAGAAGCCCCTTCGACACTTTCACGGTCGACGGAAGCTCTTATTCAATTCCGGCCGGAAATTATACGATCGATACTTTGCTGGCCGCAATGTCGACTGCCTCGGGCTATACTTTCGAAAAGGTCGGCGACCGTATTATAAATGAGTATGCTACAGAAACTGTTATATACGGATTTAATACTGATTTTGCCGCTCCATATCAAACAGTATCTAACAATGGTCTGACGGTCACCGCATTACCATCTATGTGGTTGGGCCAGCAAGAACCTACGATGCTATCTCTATATAAAATTCCGCCAGGTGTCCAGGTGATGTTTTCGGTCAAGGCTGGCTATGTTCCTAATATTCAAGGATTCACTTGTGTCGGCCTCGCATCGAATGCTTTTATTGCTGCAGGATATACGACAACTTATTTATCTGGAGGAGACGGCACAAATAGTGTGGCGTTTTTTGAAGATGGTTCATATTTGTCATCTGCGGGAAATCAGAATCCAGGATTTACTTCTGGGTTTACTACGGGCGACATAATAGATCTGATGTTAGAAACTACATATTTCAATATAAAGATGCGGGTAAATGGAGGACCCTGGTCGAATAAACAAAATTTCTCTTTTATGCAAAACCAGGAACCATATTATTTCGGTGTTTGTGTATATGGCGACGACGGCGGGGCCGGTTCAATGACCCTTCAGACCACGGCCCTATACCCCCCACCATCTGGGTATAATTTCGTTTCACCTTTACTCGATACAATCAAATGGGATTCAATTATGCTGACCCCTGATTATTATCTCACGAACTCGGATAAAACCGTGAACGCAACAAGCATATTACCACCAACATCTATGATAACAAATTACCCTATTTCTGATGGTTCCAAAGTAATGTTTTCCTTAAATATGAATAGTAATGCAGAATCAAATTATAATTTTTTAGGAATAGGAAATCTAAACTTCAAACAGTATGATTCAAAAAATGTTCCTATAAATATTGTCAGTTCAAATTGTGTATCAATCTTCCAACATGATGGAACTTTTAATAATATATATGTTAGCGGGGAACCTCTCGGAAATAGTCCCGGGTGGAATTCCGGTGATACGGTCGATGTCTGTATAGATACAAACAATTATCTCCTATGGTATAGATCAAACGGGGGTCCGTGGAGTGCAGATAATTCCGGAGCTAGTTATCCGAATAATGCCGGTCCCACATGGAACGGCCCCGGAAATCCTGCGGTAGGGGGTGGTGGAGCGTATTTAGCTTACCTTAATACAGCCCCTCCATATTATTTAGGTATAACTATCGACTTTTCTTCTTCGGCGACAATTCAGACCACGGCCCTATACCCTCCCCCGACCGGATTTACCTTTATCCCCCAGCCTCCGGCTCAGGGAATTCTAACGGTCACTCCAAATTCTCTTCTGAATTTGTTAGGTTACTCAATCGGACATCCGAGTGGAACATCTACGAACAGTTATTCATTCCCGTTCGACAAGTATATAACGATATGGATGGAAAACATAGGAACCTCCTCGAACGAAAATCAAAAGATTACGTATAAGGTTCCGATCAGTTCCGCAAAAACTTTCTGGTCAAACAACTCGTTTAACAAACAAATAGTTATGAATCAAAATAGCCAGTTCCCTCTGAATCGTCTGAACATTCAGGTCCTCGACCAATTTGGAAATAAAATGAATAATAATTTGGTGGACTGGTCATTTACTTTGAAAGTAAAGGGCCGCCGATGCCATCCTCAATAGTATAATCGTGCATCGAGTTCAGGACGAACTCAGAGCCTCCGCAGACCCCAGCGCCCGACAGAGCGTAGTAATCGGCACTCGGTCCAGGACCGGCCACACACTCGACGGACTGAGGAAGATCAAAGATGCTCGCGGGCATACCGGAGGCGTTCGGCCCGGGAACGGACGAGAGGGGCGAGGGAGTGAACGAGCTGCCCTTACCCTGGAGCAGAACATAGAGAATAGCCAGCAGAAGCGTGATAATGATGGCGTGAACGGCAACCTTTCCAATCTTGAGTGCCATTTAACTTTTACAAATATTATTTTCAAGAACGCGTTAAAGACTTGATGCACTTTTCTTTAAATAGATCAGATGGACCTGACCTTTGAGAGTGCTGATGGACCGACCCTAAATATGAATGACGACGAGACCAAAATTTTAGATGAGATTTCTGTTCAGCTTCCCGAGAAGAAGTCGATCCCCCTGAAGCCCAAGCCGGCCCGGCCCAGTCCCTTTTCCCGACGGGCCCCGGCTCCCCAGCAGGAGGTAGACCCTTCTGAGGGTCTCGATATGTTTATGAACCCAGGAAAGCGGACCGCTCCCCCTCCGCCGCCTGTTGAGGAGTATGATGGGGCCGATGAGGAAGGCTACGAGGACGAGCCTGAACGGCAAGCTCAGTTCAGCTCGGGTCCCCAGGAACCTTCCGAGGGCTACAAGACCATCGAGGACGAGAAGGCCGACCTTTTGAACAAGATTACTCGGCTTAACAAGAAGGGCATAAACTCGAGCCAGCGTCTGACGATCTATTCTGATATTGAAGAGATCCGGACCGAGTATAAGCGAATGACCTATGGCATCGAGGTGGAGCGCTCGATCAAGTTTCAGCGTCGAATGCTCATTGCGTGCGTGACGGGTCTCGAGTTTTTGAACGACAAGTTTGACCCTTTCGATGTTGAGCTGAATGGCTGGTCCCAGAATATGATGGAGAATGTAGAGGATTATGATGGAGTCTTTGAGGAACTTCATAACAAGTATAAGACCAAGATTCAGGTCGCTCCCGAGGTGAAGCTTCTGATGATGGTCGGAGGGTCCGCAATGATGTTTCACCTGACCAACTCGATGTTCAAGGCGGCCGTCCCGAACGTCAGTCAGGTCATGAAGCAGAACCCGGACCTGATGCGTAATATGGTCGACGCGGTCCAGCGCTCTCAGGCTGACCAGCCTCAACAGGGCACCGGGAGGGACATGCGTGGCCCCGGAATGGACTTTGGTTCTCTGATGAGTATGATGGGACCGGCACAGCCGATGGCGACCCGCACAGGTCCTCGCGTGGAGGATGCCGAGTCCGTTTCTGATATCGTATCGATGAATGATGAGGGTGGCGATACAAAGGAGGTCCGGGTCGGAGGTAAGAAGCGGGGACCCAAGGGGGCCAAGAAAAATGAAGTCTCTCTCTAAGAAATTTCTTTACTAAAATTAGTAGATGGCATTGTCCTATGCACCATTTGATTCCAGGCCGCCCGTCAGCACAGAGCCTCCGCGCCAGCCTCCCCCTCTCCCTGATAATTCAGAGTGCAATTATATAGCCATGTTTTTCGTAGGGGCCATTCTCTTGATGGGTCTGGTCGATGCTACAAGGAGGCATTAAATAAATGTAAAGTTATAGTAATATGACAACTCTGGCAACCTTGCTGGGTTGGACGAATGATGATATCATCGGTGACGCAACATATAGGTATCAATTTCCATTTGATACCTATATTATCGTGTATATAGAGAACATCGGATCATCCTCACAGGATTCCAATAAAATTACTTATAAAATTCCATATGATCAAGCAAGTTCTACAATTTACTGGACCAGGAATAATCAGAATACACAGAAAGTATATAATGCCGGGAGCATTTACCCTTTTAATCGTCTGAACATAAAGGTCTTTGACCGTTACGGGAACCCACTGAACAACAATGGGGTCGATTGGTCATTTACTCTCAAAATTCAGGGACAGTATATCCATATCAACACGGCCCTTGTGGGTTCCGGGGCCGAGATTGCCGGTCCGCTCGTGACGAAGAACGGGGACTCATTTAACTGTTCTATTCTTTTTTCGAGAAAGTATGTGGATGTCCGGGAGGTTTCGCTCGAGACGGCCGAGATTCCGGTCGGTTTCTACAATATGCGCGCGCCCTACAACACAAACAGAATTCTGACGGTCCCACCGGGAAACTACAGTATAACTTCTCTTATGAATAAGCTCGACGCCATCTACTACATAAACCCGGCCACTGGAATAATAACCCGCCCGACGATGAAAAATACAGGGCTCCCGATGAGCAATCTTCTGGCGGCCAACTCAAGAAGTCAGCTGTATTTCGGGTCATCAAATTGGATTATGGAGACTGACTTTCCGAGTTATTCGACCTATTCAAATGTAGTGAATATATCTGGACACACGATAACTCAGATGAGTTTTGATACAGGGGGCCATCCAATTTTTATAGATACTTCTTCAAATTTATTATTAACAAACACTTTGACGACTCTTTATGATTTCACGTCTGATATGTCCGCAGATGAATATGCGTTGCCCCCAGCGGGTTTTAGCGGGTTTTCTGCAAATTCACGAGGGGACATTATGTTTATTGATAAAAATCGCCAATGTATGGTCCGTTATGTCAATGGACCGACTGGAATTACCTTTGATAATACTTATTTCCAAGTGGCGGCTCTGGCAATTACGGTCGATTTGGATGACCGATTATATGTTTTCAATACATCTGTATATGAAGGTCTTTATTCACTTGATGTATTTGACCCAGACATGAATTATTTATACACAATCATAAATTTTTCGAACTTGCCGGTCCTTCCGCCCACGAATATAGCGTATTTAACGGTGACGTCAGATTTTATAGTTTACGGGGTTCAGAACACTCCAACCTTTGCGGTCGTTCTCATGAACACGGGAGTTGTCGTTACTATAGATTATTTACCTACAAATAAGACGTGCACAGGTATGGTCGCAATTGATAATAGATATTTAGTTTTCACATTTTTAGGAGATTACAATTTTTATATTTGGACCATACAATAACCCTTTACGGGGCCCGCCGGCGGTTCGCCCGTGTCGAACCCGAGTTCTCTATAAATTGCGGACCTCTTTCCATACATACTAAAAAATACTGACCATTGATCAACTATATCAATTATAAGAGGAGTATTGACTTTTCCGGGAGTTTCTCTCATAATTCGACCTATAGATTGTTTGATATCTGATTTGGGAGTCGAAAGCACAACAGTGTCTAGAGCCGGAATGTCGAGACCTTCATGGGCCAACTGAAATGTAGCAATAACTATCGGTCTCTTTGCGGATTCCTCGAGTTCCGATTCTTTCATTCCGCCTATATACAAACCAGACTTAGAGCCAAATTTGTCTTGTAATTCAAGACAATGGCTGCGGCGATCGCTGAGAACCAGGACGCGCCGGCCCTCCTTGCAAGCCCCGAGGACCTCTCGGATGATGAGATCATTCCGATCAGGAATATCTACGAGGATATTGATCATTTCGGCCATGTTAATTTTTCCAAACCGCGTTACCGGTGGAGACTCTTTGAAAGCCTCGTTCGTATATTTAAGCGCCGAGACCCGAGTAGTGATCTGACAAGACCGTTCTACTCGGAAGAACTCGGGTCCCAAGAACCAATACAAAAGCCGCGTCAGTCCATCTTTTCTTTCTGGCGTCGCAGTAAGCCCGAGAGTGAATCGTGGACATATTTTGAACATAAATTGTGAAAAGGCGGGCGCACCGATGTGATGGGCCTCGTCCACAATCAAAAGTCCGATAGAATCGAACGCGCTCTTTTCAAACTCTCTTTGACACATGGTCTGTATGAGAGCTATTACGAAATCCTTCTCGATATCGAACGTGTCTCCTTGGACCCGTCCAATAGTCGCACCCGGACAAAATTCTTTAATTTTTTGGATCCATTGATTTGCGAGGAACTCTTTGTGAACAACGATCATAGTTCGAACCTTTAGCTGCCCAGCGAGGGCCAAGGCCACGGTCGTCTTGCCGAACCCACAAGGGAGTGAGAGAACGCCCCCACCCTTTTCACGGAAAGCCCGGAGGCCACTGTCGAGCGCTTCGGGCTGTCGAGTCGCCTCTCGGAGTCGTCCGGTAAAAGAGATGCCAGGGCACTCAACACAAGGACCTCTGGTATCTCGGGTGGGATCCCCGAACTTTTCGATACCGTAAAACCTCGGCACAATAAGAGAACCATCGGTCGTGGTCCGAAAAACTTTGAAGGAGGCGGACCGAATACCGACCGCATTTTCTATTGGTCTTACAGTGAGTTCACGTTTTATCTCTGGTCGGGACCCTATGAAGTATCCGTTCCGACAGAGCATTCCTTTAATGAATTTAGAACCCAAAATTCTAAGCCCTCCCATATCTTTTTGCTAATCTCTATTTCGACCTCATCGCCTTTGACGAGTTCCTGCACGGTCTTGAGACCCTCGACCCGACACATGACCCGACCGTATCTGAAGGGGACCTTGACGTTATAAATTTTATTTCCAATTAAGAAAATGATATACTTGCGCCCGGCAGCATCATAATAGGGGGTGGCCACAGTCGCCTTCATGACTTACTAAATTATTTTATATTTAAATAGTAGATATGCCGAGTAGCACGGCACCCCCAGCAGCTCCGTTGCCTGTGCCTAAAAGTTTAGACAGGTATACATTGGTCCGTTCTGGTGCCAATAGAGGGGCCGGACTCACAATTGGTTTAGGTAATTACACCCCTAATCAATGTGCGGCAGCATGCGATACTTTGACTCAATGCGCTGCGTTTGCAGTGAAAAGTGGCGACAACTGTTATCTTTACTCGGCAGACCAAAACCAGGCGAGCTCGGCTCCCGGTTTTGCAATTTATAAAAAGAATTCAGGACCTCCGGCCGATGTATACAAGGGAAAGCAGGTCCCCATAAGTTTCGCCGTGGCCAATGGGGGTGCCGCTCAGGATCAGTGGCATCAGACCGGCGGCGGGGGCTGTGGAGGCTTCAATGGTTATTTTCATATGCCCGTCAACAATTTTGGAACAGACTATAATTCACAGTGTCCAAATTTCTTCAAGTTGAGTTATTGTCCGTTAAATTTAGGAACGCCAACTTCCGGGACCTATGCAAATACGGACGGTTCCGCGTGTGATTCAAGTGGTCCCGGGTGTTCCGGTGGTGACATAAATCAGAATTTACAAAGAAAATGCAACTATTCATCCATTAACATGAGTAAATTCATTACTCCTATGGGAATATTTAATGATGCGCTCGGACAGCAGGTCCTTCAGAATGACGACTGGAAACAAGCCAAAAATGACTATTGTTCGCTTAGTCCAAATATAGATAAAACCGAATGCCGAAGCTGGCTTTCATCTGGACAGGCCGGCGTGAGTTATAATTCTCTAAAAATGAGTATTTGTAATTCTGAACCAAATTGGGGAAATGACAAAAGTTGCGTAAACGCTATCAATGGGGTCTATAAGACCGGGACGGCCGCCGAAAAGAACTATGCCTCCACAATAGTCAATGCATATTGTTCTGCAAATCCAACCTCGAATGTTTGTGCGTGCCCGAACGCAACTCAGAAAACCATAGATCAATGCATCGCGTCCCCGACCCTCCCGGGGTGCGATTCTATATCGGCAAAGGTTGGAAAACTTCGGACCCTCGGAGCAACCTTTATGTCGGCTCAGCTCAAACCATACTGCGCGTGTGATCAATGCCTGCATGCTGCAGCGAGTTCCGATGGAAACTTCCTGGCCCAACCCGGAGAGGATTGCACGGACACAATTAACGCATGTTTTTCACAAGTGAATGTGGGAACTATGTCAGATAACTCGTCCATAAATGCGAGCTGTAATATTTCAGCAATGAACGGAAGTTCATCAAACGCTTCACCGACTTCCACGACCTCGTCACCGACCTCGTCACCGACCTCGTCACCGACATCGTCACCGACGACGACCAATTCTAGTTCGGATTACACGGGTTACTATATTGGAGGGGGCCTTTTGCTGCTCTGCATATGCCTTATAATTGTGATGGTCATGATGGCCAAAAAATAATGTGGCCGATTATTAAATGATGCCCCTCGTCATACTACTTTTGGTTCTGTTGCTGGCCGTGGTGATTTTCACACGACGCACGAGCAGTGCCGATCCAGTGGTTGATCCTAAAAAACTTCCTTCAGGTTCTTTACTTTCCAAAAAACCTGAAGAAGATTGTGCTAATAAATATGGTTCTGATTGGTCTAAATTTTCAATGACAAGTTGTAAAAAGAATTAGCCCTTGAGAGATTGGGCAACTTTCGCAAGATTGGCAGGGGACAGAGCGTTTGCAGCGGCTTTCGGAATAGGAATGACCGTTGAGCTCACTTCGGTGGCCCCACCGCCACCCTTGCCTCCCATCGCTCCCATAAAAATTATTATACAGCAGCAACAGCAGCAGAATAAGCAAAACGCAGCAACAGCGGCCACAGACCCAAACAAGGCGGTCAGAGGCCCGAGCAGAGCCGTTATAAGGTCATCTAGACCACCTCCTTTAGTAGCCGCCTTTTGCGATGCGCTGATATCACTGCTAGTTTGAGCCTCCGCACTCTGTATGGCGTTCGATACGGCGTTTTGTATACCCGTAATTACAAGTTGGGAAACAATATCTTGACTAAAATCCAAATTTGATTTTCCATCACAATTTCCTATAGTGACCGTCTTGGTATTTTTATTGAAAACAGTATTCATAATATTAAGAATTTGAGAGTCGGAAACATTCGTCTCAAGAGAATTTGTCACCTTATTTTTAAAATTAGTTACATTTTGTGAAGTTGCGGGGGCTGTCTGGAAAAAACCGCTTTTTGCTTGAGCATCCTGATCAATCTTAGCCATTGTCGATGAAACGATGTTACTGCTCAGCGCGGAGACATCGCTCGGTGAGAGCGTTCCGGTCGTAGTTTGAGCAGAGGTTATCCTTTGGGAGGCGTCGATATTACATCCGCCTGAAATATTCCCTATAGTCAAAGACAGATCGTTAATATTTACCCCAGAGGCCGAAAGAGACTGACTCTTGCTTTTGATAGTATTTGAAATGTTCTCATTAATTGTTGTGAGGTCTGTGGAGGTGGTCGATGATGAATGAGACCCACAGTCGCCTATACCCAAGGCACAGAAGCCTTCTGAACGCCGGTATATCTTTAATTCGGCCATTTAATATAAGTAAATAAAAAATTACTTTAAGAATCGGGCACTCTGTAGAGTAGTATGGTCAAGGTCATCTTCTGTCTTCCCGGGACGAGTTACGGTCGCGAGTTTATTACTGCATGGACTGACCTTGTGATGCGGGTCGCGTCGGACGGTCACGAGGTTGCCCTGGCTCAAAATGTCAACCCGGATGCTTGCCTGGGGGGCCGTGCGCCCTTTGACCAAAAGATGCCTTATGACGTTATAATGTGGATCGGTTCCAATATTCTATTTAAATACGAGAACTTTTCGGAACTTCTGAACAGTCCCCACGAAGTCACGGCCGGATACTATGTGGAGGATGAGCGCACCGGATTCGTGTCCTATATGACTGATTCGCCCGTAAAATTCGAGGACATTACGGAGAGTTCCGAGCGCTATCAGAAGGTTTCGTATTCCGGAATGGGCTGGATGATGGTAAAATCTGGAGTATTCGAGAAGCTCGAGTATCCGTGGTTCAGTGGTGGTCCGACCCCGGATATTTCATTCTCGAATTCACTCACCAAGGCGGGCGTGGATATTCACGTCGACACCAAGATGCGTGTCGGTCATCAGAAACTTGTTATAATTTAAATTCAGAAATCAATTCATCAATTGAAGTATAGTAGCGCGCGAGGTCCCTTTTGAACCGAGCATCCTGCTTGGCTCCTGTTTTCACGAGCCATGCAAGATTCGGCTTTGAGTATTTTGTTCGGGTCTGATTTTCGGTCGGTTTCCGAGGTTTCACCACCTTGGCCGCGGTCTCGACGGCCGCGGGACGCTTGTCTATATAGGACAGGGCCTGCATGACCGTATCGGCCAGGTCGTCCTTCTTTTTGTGTTTGTCAAAAAATGTTACCCATTCCGAATTGGTCTCTTCGATAAACTTTCGGGCTCGTTCGATCGAAGCCTTCTTGCGCTTCGTATACTGGGCCTTTCCGGCGCCTGCGACGTCCGGAATCTTGTGCCGGGCGTCCCATATGGTCACCTCCTTTTCCTTGACAAGAAAGTAAGTGTGAAGAAGATTCTCGATACCTTTCATACCTCTGTTCTTATCGGGCTGCTTTTCGATAATTACTGACTGGGCATCAAGTATCCAAGGTTTTTCATTCAGGTGTCGAACCATGCAGGAAAATACACCATCCGTGTGAAGCGGCGGCACCCCGCTCACGTCCCACTTGGCAATTTTACGAGTCGTCGGATTTATTAAACACATTGCTAAATTTTTAATTCCGCAATCGATCGATAGCAACATTAAAGAATATTAGTTTTTAAGGTTTAAGTAATGTCTAATTTAATTTGTTGGTGGTGCGTCCACGCATTGCCCGAGGGTATCTGTATTCACTTGCCCATAAAATATGATGAAAAAAAGAAAACCTACAATTCTATAGGAAATTTTTGTTCTTGGGCTTGTGCCAAGTCCTATGCGATTGATATGGGCACGACCCGCTCAGGTGAGATTTGTTCTTTTTTGGCCCTCATGAGAATGCAGTCCCTCGGTAAATATCTCCCACTAAGACCCGCTCCCAAACGCCAGAGTCTCGCCTGTTTCGGAGGCACGATGAGTATAGAAGAATTTAGAAGTTATAATGGTGACATCGAACCTCCAAGAGTTCATTATCCATTTGAGCACGTCTATGTTCCGGTCACCGAGACTATAAATACTAGAGCATCACTTGGCCCCGTGAATAAATTAAATACAAACAGTCGTCTCAAGGCGATCGAGGATTCTCCGGCCGAGAATGAAACCTTCCGGCTCAAGAGAAGTCAACCATTAAAACGGGCA
>Ga0007810_1000339_pt1 | contig 14037 bp, 10 predicted proteins | sample CryBogCBE15Jun09_FD_71193 | JGI IMG/M metagenome (GOLD analysis project Ga0007810, IMG submission 71193) | Freshwater microbial communities from Crystal Bog, Wisconsin, USA - CBE15Jun09 | ecosystem: Environmental > Aquatic > Freshwater > Lake | place: Crystal Bog, Wisconsin, USA | collected...
GTATTGCCGTCTCCTGAAAGTCTTATATGATACCCATTAATAGGGTCTACAAAGTAATCAGCAGAAGATGATGATGCTAAAGAACAATATAAATTACCTATACCAAAACGTCCTGCGTAATAATTAATAGGGTTTATAATTTTTACAGAACCTATTAAATTTGTAGAACCATCTTGGTTACTTAATTCAGTAGCGTATACATTTACTACACCAGTTCCCCTTGATTGAAATACCCTTAATATTTTTTCTCTTAATTTAAACCTTTGTATATCTCCTTTACTTCTGTCATACTCATCATAATTAATAGGATAAAATCTATTGATATCGTTTATTAAAGTTCCTTGCTGATAAGTACCTCCATATCTTACTAAAGTAGAATTGTATATTTCTTTTGCATATGTGTCTACAACAAATGGCCTGCCATTACCTATTACTTCAGAAGGATATTTATCAGAAACAGATTGGTCTAGTATCCATAATGTTCCATTTCTTTCTCTGGAATAAACATCTCCTCTATAAAAATTAAATATAGCAGGTTGCGCTCCCGTACCTATGACTTGATTTTGTTGTTGACCTAAATGAACAAGATTGCCATTTACATCATTGCCTGTCCTATACGTTTCCCCAAATTCATAAAATACTTGTAAATCAGTATTTGTATTTGTAGCAGGAGTGTATACCTCTATGTAAAAATAATTATAACCTGTTGTCCCCCAAGAAGACATATTTGAATCGTACTGTAATTTTATAAAAAATCCATTTGTAGGGAAAGAAGAACCTGTAGGCTTGTCTGTTATTACATCTAAAATAGGATAATCAATAACAGTAGAATTACCATAATAAGGAGGCGTTACTGTTGCACTACCACCTACTACTCCTATTACTCTAACCCTATCTCCTTTAGTATACGTGTAAGCAGAATATCCATTTGTATTTGTATTGTAAGATGTAATATCTAAATATCCGTTAACAGAGTTTTGATAAGCACTATCAACTGTAATACTTTTAAATGAAGCTACAGTTAAATTATTTGTTCTTACAAAAGAAAAATATTCTGCCCATGAAGGAGGAGGATTGTTTATAGAAAACTTAATACTTGGTATTGTTAATTGAGTAACGGTTAAATTTGTATTTTCTATTTCAGGAGTAATTATTTTTAAAGTGTCATTTGTCATAACACCATTAGTTACCCCATATCTATCAAAATAACATATACCAAAAGCATATCTTGAGTTGTGTTTATATATAGAAGTATTTACATCAGTTGGAGTTCCTCCTGAAGGAGTTGCATAAGCAACAGTAGCATTAACATATAATACTCTTCCTTTACCAGAAGGGTTAGCCATGACTATTGCTATGTTTGGCGTAGTTTGGTCGCTTGCTACAATATGATAAATAGAATTTAATACAGTAGAATTAATAGCCGTTCTTAATCTTTGTTCTAAAATATTTAAAGCAGTATCTCCTGAATAAGAACCTACAGTATAATTTATTGTTGTAGCATAAGTAAGGTAGGTTCCTGATGTATAATCACAAACACTAATTAACATAGAAATGACATCTCCAACTTGAGGATTGCCATTCATATTTACATAATAATTTCCTGTAAATGGCCCAGGAGGATAACTACCCGATATAGTATCTGAGTTAGTAAATGTTAATGGAGTTGAAGTAGCTGTATTTGGAACTAATGTTATTGTAGGTGCTGATATATTTAGTGTAATATTAGGTGTATTACCCTCAGTTATACCTCCATATATTAATACATTACCATTTAAAAGTTCTTGCGTATTTGCTTTTTTAGGAACGTAATCAAATAATAAAGCATCTTCAGCAGCATCTACATATTCGTAACTTCCATCATTTATAAAATAATAAGTATAAATACTATTATCTGCAATAGACAATAAAGACTTATCTAATGTTGTTATTAATAAAGATGCAGAAAATGTTGTTGATAAACTTTCTCTTGCTGATATCTCTATTTTAACACAATCAGATGGGCCTGTTTGTATAATTGTTTGTATTGTATTATTTTTAGATGGGTCAATATCTGTACCTAAAATATCAGCATTTGCAGGCGCAAACAATTTACTATACGGACTCCATGTTGATTTTGTATTGTCTCTATAAACCCATCTGTATCTTAATTGGAATAATTTACTTTTAAGATTATTTAATGTTGTTATGCCACTATAAACAGAATCAATATAACTACAAACAGGAGCTATTAATGGCATTACCCTAGCCACTCTTAAGTAATCTGCTTGCCAATTAGTACCACTAGAATAAAGAGTATTAGATAGAGCGTCATTAATATTTAAAAAACAAGGTCTTTGATTTCTATCAGTCCAATATAATACGTCTCCTTCATTAACATCTTTATAAACTATATTAATAGAAGCTATTGGATAGTTTGGATTAAAATTAAATATATCGTAAAAGCTATTTGTAAAACTAACTAATACAGGCGTTATAGTACCTAATATAGTGTCGTAATAATAAATTCCATTCTTGCCCGTGCTATTGTAGTTAAAATAATAAACTCTATTTTTTACTTCATCAAAATGAGAACCTATACAAATATTTTGTCCTGAAGGGAGAGAGTTAGTTATAGATGTATTACCAGGAATACTCTCAACACGATTTGAACCGGCATGGCCTCTGAATCTTACATTCATAGCATACTTGTGGTGATGCGCAGGGATAACATCATTGTTGTCATCCAAGTTCATAATACCACCAAACTGTTTGTTCTCTATAGGTAACCTTCCTCTTGGCATATATTATCCTTTTACTCCATACGTAGCCGCTTCTCTGATGTATTGCTCAGCTACTTGTAATCTAAATGGTTTCAATCTCTTCCTAGCTAATTTCTTTTGAGAGTAGTATTCTCTCTCCCTCATATTCTTTTCATTAATATTAACAAGCCTTGTAGATGGTAATGATTGAATATCTTTCCATCTTAAAAAAGAAATCAAAGCCTCTTGGCATCTGAAGTCAATAGTATAATCATCATCCATTACAGGGCTGCATATATACTCAAGCACTACAGAACCATAACCAAACTGAGGGTCGAATATAATAACTCTATTCTGAGAATCTAATCTGCACTCTCCTGCTTGAACAAGTCCTGAACCTACACCAAAGTAATGTTCGTAATCTTCATCCCAATACCCAAACCAATAAGGATAGTTAGGTACAGTCATGCCAGCACCAATCTGACTAGCAGTATCTGAAAGTCTTGTAGAAAGAGTATCTCTGTATCTTGTCAATGACTCATTTACTTTCAATGTAGCTACTTCTCCTGACTCATTAAATAAACCAACCCTTACATATTCTAAATAATCATCAGGCAAATCACAAGTCAAATTTGAATTGACAGGTAGCACAGTAATTTTTGGAGACCAGGAAACATCTAAACCAATCTCTTGAAGCCCACGAAATGCCATTGCCCAAAGCCTTCTAAAGTCTTTAGTAGTTAACCTAGCTTCGTCAATATACATATTAACGGCATCTGATAACTTAATATATTTTTCTATTTGATTATTCATAATTATTAGCTTTCAACGCTATCAGTAATGTGGTCTGCCTTAATATTTTTACGAACCATTATTTTTTGCATCACTATATCAAACACCATTCCTATAGCATCAGGAGGAACGTTAATTGGAGTTGATAAAGAATTAGTTATATGAGTAGCCATTCTTACATTAACCTTTACATTAGTTGGCAAGTTGTTTTTAACCCACATATACAAAGTAATACCTTCAATCCAATAGTAAGCTGCGTTAGGCTGATAAGGCATGTTTCTAAAGTAGTCAATCTCATTTGGAGAAACATATAACACAGGTTTGCTTTGCCCATTTACTCCTACAAAAAAAACACTATTAACACCGCTATTTTCAGGTAGCCCCATCGGAGGATGAGGTAAACTAGAGTAGTAATATCCTGTATCAGAATCTTTGCTAAATGAAGTCAATCTATAAGTAGTGATGTAAGCTTCAGGTGTAGAAAGTAATCCTGTAATAGCATACGCATCATTAGATTGCTTTACTGCAACTTGAGCTACAGCATCATTAATGTGCAACAATAACTCATTGTCCGTAAGTACAGCAGAGTCGTCTGGGTAGTCATTATAATAAGCCCTACGAATCCTGTCGACCATATTCTGTGTGGTAACTATCATTATTCTCCTGTATTAATTACTCCCTGTCCAAATTGACTTAGAGTTGGTTCTTTTAATGAAACACCAATTATTTTAGCGGCTCTACCTACAAGCTCGTCAATATCATTATTATTCCATAATGGGTCTACACTTCCTGTTGGATTGTATACAGGTCTTCCACTTCCATCAAGTGTATAATTCCAAACAATATTTGCAGGTACAGTTAAATATTTAACCGTAATACTTGGTATTGTAGTTGGATAGATTCTCCAATTAGTATTTTGTTCTACAAAAAAAGCATTCTCTTCATCTACAGGGTCTATTGAATCCTGCATCCTCTCAGCAAAAGAATCCTCTTCTATTCTATATACTCTGTATATATTAGGAGTATACATGCCTATTAACTTATTAAAACCTGTTGGCTTTGTTGCTAAACCTCCTGTTACAGTAACTACACTTGATTGTTCAAATGGCATCAATCTTGACACCACGTTATCAGTCATTGATAAGCCTACCCTAGGTCTTGCATTTCCATATTGATACTGCTCAATTCTACCTACTAAAAAATCATAATAATTTCTTTGTGCAGAATTTATAGCATATTGAAAATCGGCAGGACTTAAGCTTCCTAGCTGATTCTTTCTTACTATAAATCTAAGTATGGAATAAACTTCGTCTACAGTCATGAGACTATTTTGTACAAATATAACAAAAAACCCCCGTATAGAAATACGAGGGCTATCATTATGATACATCTATGCAAAATAATTATAACTGCATTCTTAGGGTGCTGATAAAACCAGAGCCATCTTCCGTAGAAGCAAACTCAGTTAAAGCATCTACAGCCGTTTGATTGGCAGGTAGCTGATGAATTAATTGTTTAGTGGAAACCCAATGAGCTTGATTCTTAACCAAGCCTGTTGTTATGATTGATTTTTCTAATCCTTTCTCTACTAAGAATCTTAGTTTTAATTTAGGGTTGTTTGCCATCAATAAGAACTTCTCAGGGTCAGCTAAAGCTTTTGCTTTATAGTCTTCTCTGATTGCGTCCATCTCTCTTTCTTCTCCTGTGCTTGCATGTGTGAAAGGGATGCCTAAAAATTTAGCATGAGGTACCATATCGTCCTCGGAGGCTGAGCGCGCTAAATCATAAGCCCTATCTTTCTTTCTACCTAACTCAACTACATTATCATCTGTATTACCATAGTCTAATAACATATAGGTATTGGTAACCATCTTGAATTTATTCTTGTTGGCTGAACATTGATTGTTTAACCTTAAGAACTCTACAAGTGGTTTATTCCAAGATGGCACTCTTAAATGCCCATCATTAAAAGTTATAATATTTGTTTGTTTATTTAAAATGCTATCAGCTAAAGGTCCGTTTACTTCTTGCTCATCTACAAAAATGGTTTTCATTCCATCAATGTATCTTACTTCCCTAGGCTGTAAATCAGGTTCTTGTTCTGTACCGTAATTCCATAAGATGATGTCTGTGTTTGGAATTGTAAAGTAGGGAGGAAATACACTAGCACCTTCATGGTACTTTGGGTGTTCTTTTAAAAGTCTGAAAATATACATCTCAGGCTCTTTCTTAGCTTTCTTCGCAGCTATCTTCTTACTTGAAGTTACTGGCGAATCTAATGTTGGTACGCTTGCCAACTCAGTTGCTTTTGCCATAATTAAAAATTTTTATCAAAGTTATATAATATATAATAGATACCAACAAGAATGCCAACTTATTTTTTTAGACATCTTGACATTCTTTTTTAAGCACTTCGCCACCATTAAGTACTAAATATTCTTCATTAGTAAGATACTTCCATTTATACCCATAAGCTGTACCAAGTTTTCCAGTAAGACAACTGGATATATTAGACCTTCCTTTACCTATACTTTTTGAAGCATCTTGTACATTTAAAAAATAATTTAACATATTACCTTCTCTATCTAACATTGCCACACAATTAGAGTAACATGTATTAAAATTTTTTATTCTTATGTTGTCTGCTCTTTCTTTACCATTTACTATTTCTTTTTGTTTACGTTTCCATTCAGGGTCAGCTGCTCTTTTTTTAGCTGCATCATTTATGCCTTTAATCCAATTAGGATTCAAAGACCTTTTTTTAATCATATCTCTATGCTTAGCTAAATTATTAGGGTCAGAAAATCTTTTCTTTTGTATCTCACTATTCATAGCACAAAACTCATCAGCCCTTTTTACTCCTCTATTTGTAACAGGTTCCAACCTTACATTAAAAGTATTGTCTTTATATATTTGACACCAATATAATTCCCTTTCGTTCAATATATTTATTTCACAATATTCTACTGGTTCAAAAATAAAATCTTCTATTGGATATTTTTTTGCATAGTTATACAAATGCCTATTTATAATTCTTTTAGGATTAATAAACCAATTTCTATGGGCTTGCAATCTTCTTTCTAAATCATCAGATTGACCTATATAAGTCTTGCCTGATTGAATATGTACTATTTTATAAATTCCAGACTTCATGTTTAAACGTATTTAAACACAAATATAATAGATAAAAAAATACCCACCAAATAAATTGGCAGGTATTTTCTTTTTTTTATAATGTATTGAAAATCAACAATTTACACGCCAGCAAAAATCGCATACTGATTTGCCGCAAACGTTCTTACTCCTGGGAAAGACAACATTGAGATTGTCTTTTGTGCAGTTGTAGTTTTGTTGCTTGGAGCCAACATACCTGTTTCAGTAGTTAATACTCTTTGTCCATTAACCTCTTGGAATACAATTTGGAAAGAAGGGAATTGTTTTCCGGTCTTAGCATCATTGTTAATCTTTTGAGGAATCAAGAAACCATAGTTTCTCTTTTCAGGAACCTGACTACCTGGATTAATTTGGTATACAGCTTCAGGAGAGAATCCATTGTTTAAGAAGAAGTGGAAAGTGTACCCATCAATAGAGAAGCTATTGAAACCGTAAGCTACAGAAGCCTCTTCGTTACCACCTACAGAAGCGTAGCGGATAGCACCATTGTTATATTTACCAAACAATAAGTCATTAACGGCTTGTCTTTGATAGATATCTTGTAACCAATGATACTCACCTGCACCTCCGTAGAAGTTAAAAGTACGAGTCAAAGTGTGGATATCAGATATTGCAGGTCCAGCAGAAGCTGTGTACTGAATAGTAGAACCAGCAGCAGCAACACGAGGAATAACTCCTGTAGTACCAACTGAACCACCATAAGAACCTAAGTTGTCAATAGTAACACCCTCAAGCATTTTAAACCAAGCCTGGTTCATGTAACGCTTGTTCATGTCATCCATTGCAAGGTAGTAGTAGTAATATTGTCCATTACCAAAATCAACCTCATTCTTTTCAATATCTGCACGGTCTGTAATTGTATAGTCATCACGATGTTCAGTAGTTGTGTTGGTAATCTTATCCAATAAAGGAGAGATACCATCTAACACAGTTGATTGCTCACCGATGTTAACCGCACCACGAAGTAACAAGAACTCACCTGCTAACAAGTTTGCAGAACCTGCTGATACAAAAGCATCAGTAGAACGAACTGGTAAAATAGTAGCTGTGTGAGCGTTAGCTGTTCCTTTGTTGATAGCTGTAACTTGTCCTTCAATACCTGAAGTCATAATACGAACCACCTCACCTACGCGGATTGGAGATTGAGTACCAGAAGAAAAATAAGAACCTGAACCTAAAGTTATTGTTACAGCAGCACCAGCAGAAGGAGCTGTGATTTGTGCGTTAACAGTTACTGATTGGTGAAGTCCTCTTTTCTCATAGTGGTAGAAGCTTCTGTTGTCAGACTTTGCTTCCATTACTGAGTTACCTAATGCCATTTGTACAATCGCATAGTTTTCAGCACCATAGATTCTAACCAAGTTCTTTTCAAAAGAACGGTCAAAGATGTTTAAGTTGTTCAACAGCGTCCTATTAGTTGCTGATGAAGCTATCCCATTAGGAGTAGGAGTTGATGGAAAAGTATTTGTAGCCATTTTATTTTATTTTATAATTGTCTTTGTTTATGCCCCATAAATAGTTGGTCGAAAAGATTCTTCTCCTCGTCCGCAGCACTAGGGCGATAGGTGCCGCTTTGTTGAACGTCTGTTGTAATATTTTTCCTTTGCTTCAACATTTCAATTCTTGTTTGATTAGCCGTTTGACTAATAACAGATTGAATTATCTTATCAAAGTTATCAGCAATATACAAGTCTTTTAAAAGTTTGTCAGATTGATACTTACCGTCTTGGTAGTACCTCTCTGCATAATAATCTTGCAAACCTTCAGCAGCATCACGGTATATTGAAATTTCCTGCGCAGGGATTTCAAACTTACCATTGATGTTTAAACTTGCTTTGTCGTCCTTCCAATTAAATTGTAAGGCTCCCAAACGATTCTCTACACCATCTAAACTCTCTAGAAATCTCTGCCTTTCTTCTTGGGCTTCAACGTCTTGTTGAGGTTCATTCTGTTGTGTAGTTCTTTCGTACTGCGGAAATTTAATATCCTCAGACATCCTTTCAAAAAACTCTCTTGCCTCAGATACGTCATTTTTGATTTTCTGAGACAACTTTTTTTGTTCTCTTCTAAGTTTGGAATCGTCAAACGCAAACTCATCAATAGAATATTTTTCTTCGTACTCTGCCTGTATATCTTCGCTATCAAACTCTGGGTTTTGAAACTTGATATAAGACTTTAATACGTCTTCATCTGGTTTATTTTTAATCTCATCTGCTACCTTTTTATTATAAAGTATATCAGCAACCTCGTTAATCTTTCCTTCAGCAATGAGATTATATAATGCTTCTGATGTTTCATTTTCAAATTTTAGTTCCTTAGCTCTTTCAACCTGTAATGCTTCTCGCAACTCTTCCCAAGATGAAAACTCCCCATCAGTTCTTTGTTTAATAAAATCATCTTCATCTAAGACTTCATCATCACTAGACTCTATGACTTCATTATTGACATCTACTTGTGTACCCTCTATCTCCTCTAATTGTTCGCTTGATAATGTTTTAGCAAACTCTTGCAATGGGTCTAAATCTTCCATTGGAGTCTGTACACTAGGTTGAACTTCAGTAATTGCAACATCTGCGTTTACGGCAGTTGTAGTATCTACTGGATTTAAAGAAGTCGTTTCTGTTAAAGAACTATTGCTTGCTTGTTGTTCAGCGGCATATTGCTGAACCAAATCTGTGATTTCCATATATTGTTTTTGTTTTTAGGATTTACTTGTCCAAAACGTTAAGGCAAATATACAAAATTTTATATTACAAAATTTTCATAAAAGTGGCCGCCCAGGAATGGGCAGCCCTTTCAGCCATGAAAACACACATAAAGAAAGCATCTTTAAGCCATTTTTTCTTGAGACACAATACTTGCTCCAATAGTAGCAGCAGCAGAACCTGTAGAAACAGCTACAGTTAAAATGTCCTGTTTGTTACCTTGAATAGTATTATATAATGGGAAGAAATTTGATAAGTCAATTTGCAACAACCCTGAACCACCAGCAGGAGCTAAAAAAGAATACACAACTTCTCCGCCTGTTAAAGCAGTTGCTACTACATCTCTTTCAGCAAATGAATAGGTAGAACCTAGACTTGTCAAAGGAGTAAACGTAGCACCAGTTAATACCACAGGACTAGATGTTGTACTTGAAATCAACTCTACAGTACATACCGCAGTAGATGAAATATTCAATTGTAAAGGAAGAATCAATCCTCTGTTAATTAAACCAATAACATAACTATTCCCAGAAGCTGAAGCTGTTGTAGCACCTCCTGTTACAATATCTGCAATAGTTAAAACGTTTGCTGTGTTGCTTAAAATCCTTGCAGTAAAACCTAAAGTAGAGTTATAAAAAAATCTTCCTTGCCATTGGTTTACAGTCCAAGGAGTTCCTGCTACTGTAACTGAACTTGTTGTACCTGATGTAATTGCTGAACTTGCTTGAGTATACTCTAGTGTTCCCATTACACGATTACGAACCGATAACACAGGATACCTAGTTGTAGTAGATGATACAGTTCTTTGAGGAGTTCCTAATGCCATTCCATAAGCATATGTAAAACCTCTTTGCTCATCTGATTGACCTTCAACCATTACTGATACACCCCAATGCGTCATTGTTGTATTAGAAGCAGTAACTCCCGTATTTCTTAATTCATATCTAACAGGAAGGTTTCCGGTTCTAGCCCAAGCAACTGTTTGTCCTTGTAAATTTCCAAATCCAATATTATGAACCCAATGAGTCTCACCATTAATTATTACACCAAATCTTACCATACCAGCACCATACCAAGCGTATTCAATACATAACATTTGTATGTTATACCAATTGATAGAGTTTGTAAAAGTAGAATCTCCAGCCCATGATGTTTGAGGTATTCTTAACTCTGAAATAGTTCCACCTACATCTGAACGAACTACTACATTCATTCCTGATGGGTTAGAAACAGTAGGTGTTCCTTGCTCAAAGAACGCTCCATTTGAATCATCAAAAAAACCTACCCTTTGATATTGATTTGAAAATGGCCCACCAAATAATATTGCTGAAGCCATATACATAGATTTGCCAGGCTGATATCTATGGTAGGGTCTTGATTGACGTATAGCTATATCTCCTGATGAAGTAGTAACAGTCATACCAACTCCTCCTTGATTAGGCTGAGCAGTAATAGTAGCTGAGCCTGCTGTATAGCTTTCCCAACGAAGTGGTTGACTTCCATACTCAAAATCAGCATCGTAAATGTTTTGATGTTTAGTAATTTTTAATCTACCAAAAACATCCATGCTTTTTTTAGCATCAAAATTTCCTAATCCTAAACTCATGGTTTTTGTTTTTTATTATTTATTATTTCTTGCTGCTTGTTGTTCTTGCGCTCTTTTAACTCTAGCTTTTAATTCTTCTTGAGTATAACCTTTCCCTTTAACTTGAATGTCTCTTAATTCCTTTTCAGAATCAGAAAAACCTGCTTTAGTTCCAGTACCGGCCATGCTTAAAAACTTATCTATTTCTTTAGACTGAGACTCTCCTTTTTCTTTTTCTTTAGAAGTCATTGAGGCTCTAAACCTATCTCCTTCTTCCATTAAATCTTTATCACTTTTTGGAGACTCTTTTTTAACAGTTTCTTTTTTTGAATCTATTTTCTTATCTCCTTCTTTTTTAATCCTGATTTTCGTTGCCATCTTGTTTTTGATTTTGTTGTGATTGTTCTTGTTGTTGAGCTTCTTCTTGTTGTTGTTTTTGTTGCATCTTTTCTTGTACCGCATTGCCTAAAATAGAATCAGCAATCTGTTTAATCTCATCCGGTAATGGTTGTCCTGTTTTTAAAGACTCCATATACATGCTAGTAGCAAACTTAATTAACTCCAAATCTCTATCAGAGTCTCCCTTAGTTTTGTTTACCGCCATCTTACCCTGAGATTCTAGTTGACTTAACTGAGCGTCCTGTTGCATTTTTTGCTGAGACACTTGTTGTTGTATCTGCGCATTCATTTGACTATTCTTCTGCGCATTTTCTTCAGCATCTTTCTTAGCTCTCTTCATACTTTTAGCCAAGTACAACTCAGCTAACTTAACGTCTTCAATGTTTTTAATCTTAAAGACTTGTTCGTAACTAATAGCACCTGATTGTAAAGCCTGCATCATTAAATTATTTAACTCAGCTTTCTTTTGTTCATCAGGAAGCATTTCTACCTTCACATCAAAAGTCATATCTAAAAGACTCATATCATAGCCTTCCATTTCTTTATACTTAGTAGCTTTGAATACAACGCTATCCCATAACATCATAGCTACCTTTTCAGATGTCTCTTCCATTACACAAGTAAAAGCATCATAGATATATTCAGTAGCACTATTAGAACTTTGTATCTGTTGTTGCATTACTCCAAGGCCAGTCTTTACAGGTACACTTGAACCATCTCTATACTCAGAGATACCCATTTCTTCTCTTAGTCTATCTAAGTTAAAGTTGTATTGACTAATCAAAGTATTTAACTGAGCTACGTTTCCATTGTTTGGAAGTTGCTGAATAGGGAAAGCTTTAGGTTGCCCATCGTCCCCTGTTGAATCCCAAAACACTCTACCTGTCTGGTCGTATATCTTCATTAGTTGTAAAGGCTCAACAGAATTACCTGTGCCTAAATCAACATCTCTAAATCCTGAAATGTCTACAGAGAATCCATCTGGCTTCATTAAAGCAATCAACTGTTGCATCTTCATTCTGATAAGAAGCATTGCCCTAATTGGCCCCATAGCTTTCTCAATCATCGAAGGTAATAAAGCTCCTGTAGCATTTGGACAAATAATAGAATAGCTGAACATAGCATCTACGCCATTATTATAAGGACGTATTGTATTGGAAGTTAAGTCCCATTCCAACATGATATCAGTATCGCATACCCAAGCTCCATGATAGATGTTCATCATCTTATCTTCAATAACTTCTCCTGCTAGCTCTTGTCCTGCCGGAGCCATTGGCTTACCTTGTTTAGGTATAGCAAGTACATTGCCATATTTGTTTTCTGTCTTAACAGTATATTCTACGTCTACAGTCTTTACTTCAAAGTCGAAAACCAATACCGCGTAATCATCATACGGTCTGAGTTCGGTATATTTGTATGAATCTTTCCAATAAAGGTTTTCAGGTCTTTTAAGTTCTCTAGAAGCTTTCTGCGCCAACTTAAACAAAGTCTCTTCATCAAGATTGTATTTTTTTCTTATTACAGAAATCTTCATTGGGTTAACATACCCTATGTAAGCCAAGTCTTTACCGTTGTCTGTTTCAAAAACATTGTAAATTAAATTCTCAGGCTTGATTCTTTTAATCCTAATGTTATGGTTGGCATCAAAGTAAACTTTAGTAGCTGCAAAGTTACAGTCTATAATATCTCTTAGAAGCGTTCTTTTTAAGACTCCGTAATCATTTTCGTCCAAGATTTTTTTAATCTTAGTTTCAAATAATATCTCTTCAGGTAGTCTGTATTCTAAATCAAAATATAAAGCAATGTCATCTTCGTCTTCAGGCATAAACTTTTGAGACTCAATCTGATGTCCTAATTCTTTTTCAAGAGCTTCTATCTGTTCCTTATTCTTCATACGGAACATGGCTTCTTGTTTTTCCATATCCTTAATAGAATCGCTCATATCATCAGTAGCTTTAACTACAGGCTTCTCTCTTCTTGATAAATATGTTCCAAGTAATATCTCTACAAACTTAGGTGCAATCTTAATAGTACTCCAATCTAAATCTACATATGTCTGGTTACCCTCTACCCTCAGCAAGTCCATAAACTCTTTCATAGAGTTTGTCCCCATTGAAAATTCTCTGTTAGCTCTCCACACTCTGTAACGCTTGCCGTAATATCCATCCGAGTTTCTATCAGCAGAATTAAATATACCTTTAGCTACTTGCAATCCATAATCCTTCTTCCTTTTTTGTGAAGGTTTGTCCATGTGCATTTGCAAAAGCCTGTCTATACTAGAAAACATATTCTTGTGTTTAATACAAATGTAACATTTTATTTGGACTTTGAACCCCAGTTAAATATTAGTTTAATATACCATTCGTCTACTATTCTATTCTTTTTAATCCAAGATGATACTATCTCAATTCTTTTTCCTTTATCTTTTGGCATAATAGTATAGCCTGTATCCCAAAATGGTTTCATTAGTTTGCGGTATCTATCAGCCCTGTTTTTTAATTCTTCTTCTGAGTACTTGCCAGGCTTGTCTGAAATCTCTTTAGCTTCTTTTACTTGGGTAATGTCTTGTTTAATTTTAGCCATATTAAAGAACATCCTCAATGTATTCTTCTCGTAGTACTCTACTACCTCTCTACCCTTG
>Ga0007810_1000345_pt1 | contig 13952 bp, 10 predicted proteins | sample CryBogCBE15Jun09_FD_71193 | JGI IMG/M metagenome (GOLD analysis project Ga0007810, IMG submission 71193) | Freshwater microbial communities from Crystal Bog, Wisconsin, USA - CBE15Jun09 | ecosystem: Environmental > Aquatic > Freshwater > Lake | place: Crystal Bog, Wisconsin, USA | collected...
GTGGCATTACGGTCATTATTACTTTGACCGCGTTGACCTTCTTCCCGTTGATGTTCCTTAAGTCTTTTGGCTACGCCGGCATCAGTGTCGTTGCGATGGCAATCGTGACTGCACTTCTGCCATTCCCTGCAATCTTGGCATTGATCGGAAAACGAATCGACAAGTACGTCGTACGTAAAAGTGCAATTACGCCAAAGGCAGATGGTCGATGGGCACAGACCGCTCGATTCGTGATGAAGCGTCCAGTTTCCGTTGTGCTGGTCTCGTTGATTGTTCTCGGGGTAATTGCCTCACCAATTCGCAATATTGTTTTCTCCGAAGCAGATGCTCGCGTCATGCCCGCATCGTCATCACTTGCTATCGCTAACGCGATGGCGACTAAGGATTTTCCTGGACAGACTGGCAATCCAGTCGAATTTATAATTCCTAATGGCACATCCCAAGAAGCTGCAATCAAGGCTTACGAAGCACAAGTTGCCGCAACCCCAGGAATCGTCCAGGTGGTTTTGCCAGAACAAGTTGTTGGAACGACCGTTCGATTTGCCGCGATTCATTCGATGGGACCGCGCACTAACGAAGCTCAGAAAATGATTCAGGCGCTTCGTAAATTATCTGCACCACGCGGAACTCTGATCGGTGGTGTCGCCGCTGATTACACAGATACCCAGGGCGGAATTGCTCAAACCTTGCCATGGGCTTTCGGCTGGATTGCACTGGGAGTTCTCATCCTTCTTTTCCTCTTCACCGGATCAATTGTGTTGCCGATCAAAGCTGTGATTCTTAACGTTCTTTCACTTGCAGCCATGATGGGCGCACTGACGTGGGTCTTTATTGACGGCCACATGACGTGGCTTGTTGGTTCGTTTACGAATACCCACACGATTGACACCTCGATGGTCATCCTGGTCTCCGTGGTGACCTTCGGACTATCGATGGACTATGAAGTGTTCTTGCTATCGCGGATTAAAGAGGAACATGAATCAGGCATGAAGAATGAGGATGCGGTTGCAACCGGATTACAGCGTTCCGCCCGCATTATCACCGCAGCAGCTCTCTTGCTCGCAATCGTCTTTGCCGCTTTCATTACAAGCGGAGTCACAAACATTAAGACGCTTGGGTTTGGTGTCGCCTTTGCAATCTTGTTAGACGCTTCGCTCGTGCGAGGTCTGTTAGTACCAGCTTTGATGCGACTCTTTGGTGAGCGCAACTGGTGGGCACCTCAATGGATGAAGCGCTTCACTATCTCGCACTAACTTTCGAGCCGGCAAAAGACGCGCCGTTTTTGCTCTCTAATTAAAGTCCACGGAAATGCGAAAAAGCATTGCCGTGCACTGGTGTCCCAGGCCGGAGTTGAACCGGCGACCTACCGCTTAGGAGGCGGTTGCTCTATCCACTGAGCTACTGGGACATACATCGCGATCTGTTAGGACCTAGTTTAGTTATCCGTCCGTAATCGCCCCAAAAAGCACGGAAACTCTTTATTCACAGCAATTTCACGCACAGGAGGCCCGTTCGAGCCACGGCTTTCCAGACCCCCTGCCATAGACTTGCCCTAGGAAATTGGGTCATCGATTTCAGGTATCAACAACAATAAGGAGTACATGTGAAGAACACATTCGGTCGCAAGGTTGCGATAGTCGCAACGCTTGGCTTGATGGCAGCAACTCTCGTTGCTGGTGGATCAGCTGCTAACGCAGTAGCTAACAAGGCAAACGGTGCCTGCACCAAGGCCGGCGCAAAGGCCACCATCGGCAAGACTGCCTATGTCTGCGGAGTGAGCCCAATCGCAACAACCCAAAAATTGACCTGGGTATCTGCTAACTGCACAACTGCCTTCGCTGTATACACCAAGGCTGCCAAGCAGCAGCAGACGCTCGTCGACGCTGAAACATTCGCATTAACCAAGTTGCAGAACGTCGTGAATAGCTTCCAGACATCGGTTACCGATTGGCAGAAATTGATTGATGCCGACAAGAAGGCAATCGCAGATATTCAAGCGAAAAATGCTAAGGCTGATGTTTCCAAATACACCAACCAGATGGCTTCAGCTCAAATTCGCATGGACAACGCTGCTAAGCAAGTAACATCATGGACGGCTCAAATGAACTCTACTAAGGCCACCCAAGACACCCTCTTGGCGCAAGGCGCAGATAACGTCAAGCAAGCTAAGGCTGATATGACTCAGATCTGCAAGTCGGGTCTATAAGCCCAATTAATAAGAAGTAACTGATACCCAGTTACCCGATCGTCACAGTTGTGGCGGTTGCGGTAACTGGGTATTTCATTAGCGCTGACCGTGCCGGACCAGCAATCAAATGACCATCAATTCCGAATTGCGAACGATGTGCGGGACAGACCCACTCGGAGCCTTGTTGTACAACCGTGACTCCTTGATGGGTGCAGCTGAGATTCATAGCTTTTAAACCTTGCGCGCCGGCTTTTGTGCGTACTAGTGCGACAACCGAGCCATCGCTCAATGGAATCTGAAGAACGCCTCCCACCTTTGCAAGTGCTGGATTGAGCTTGAGATTCACCGTGATCTTTCCAGCGGCAGATTGAGTAACTCCCTTAAGCGAAGCATGCGCAGAATCGCCCATCGCAGCTGTTGTTAGCCCGACCGAAAGCACTGCTATCCCACAGAGGACACCTCGTCGCGAGACCTGCATATCGCCAAGGATGAGTGGTGGATTAGCCATTACGTTCTGCTCCTTTGTGACCTAGGCTCACTAGATGCCCAGAACTTACAGTATTGCGCGTTATGCGGCACCCGCGTTATTAGTTGTTCATCTGGCAATCCGTCTCATCTCCACTACCCCTAATCCGTTAGCAGACCTTTTTCTCTTCAATCTCATTGGATTTTCAGCTGCGCTAACCGCCGCATTGGCACCGCTTTTTAACGATCGATACGCTCGCTATGCCATCGCGGTCGGAATTGCCTTATGGACAATCGGATCTACTTTCTCTAGCTGGGATTCGTTCAATGCCTTTCAGGTCTGGTCACCAGCAATTGATATCTGTTATTCACTCTTTTATCCCACCGCGCTATTCGGAATGATTCGAGTGCTAACCACCAAGCGACGGGTCACCCCAGTCGAGCTATTGGACATCGCAATTATTACGCTGGGCCTCTCTTCCGTTATTGCCAGCATTGCTCTTAAACCCGCGCTCATTCAATTTGATGGCTCTGCCTTTTCAGTATTTCTCTCCATTATTTATCCTGCCGGTGATGTGATGTTGCTCGCCATGGGTGGCGCAATCATCGTCATGAACCGCGCATCCATTCGTGGGAATATTTTCTTGGTTGGAATAATCGCTTTTGCAACTACGGATTTCTATTTCCTCTGGATTTCTGCAACCAGCGGTTATGTATTCGGCTCCATTTCGGATGATGGGTGGATGCTTGGACTTGTCCTGATGTCACAATCGCTCTGGTTTCGGGGACGTGAATCAAAAAGCATAGAACGTCTCAACTCGGTGGCAACAACTCTCTCGCTCATACTTAGCTCCACCATTCTGGCGTTTGCAGCGCTTCGGCCAGGCTATTTTCCACGTTTTGCGTTGGTCCCCGCCTTTGCCACCGTCACCTTCTCATTTATCCGAATGGCAATTGCATTGCATGATGCACGATCCAGCTTTGCCGAACGCGAACTTGCTCGCACCGATGAGTTAACTGGATTACCTAATCGTCGCCGCTTTCTGGCTGAACTTGAGGTTCTGACTCAGCAATCTGGCTCGCTTTTGTTGCTAGATCTCAACGGGTTCAAAGCAATCAACGACAACTATGGACACGCCGTGGGAGATCAACTCCTGAAAAGCATAGCGACTCGGTTTACTCGCGCGGCTGGTGAATCAACGATGCTTGCCCGATTAGGCGGTGACGAATTTGGGTTGATTACTTTTGGCACAGAAAGTCATGCAGCTGAGATCGCGCAAGCCCTGCACGCAGCGCTCTCATACCCCATCTCGTTGGCATCCATTGTTGTTGATGTGGGAGTCTCTATCGGTCACGCGCTATCTGGAGGCAGTGTTACCTCGCCCATCAGTAAAGAGGATCTATTACGGCGAGCTGATTCGGCCATGTATGAAGCAAAACGCAGTGGCCGGGGCACGGTTCAGTGGGCCTTGTCATACTAAGACCTACTAAGAGTTATTGAGACTTCTTAATTTCAGCGAGACGCTCTAACGCTTCAAGTCGCTCGACCGCGTGATCAACGATTCGATCGACATATCCGTGCGAATAGCCGTCAATGTCATTCCATGGTTCGTGGATCGCAGGCGCGGCTAGATGAGCAAGTTCCGGAACGTACTTACGGATGTAATCACCGTTCTCATCAAAGCGCTTGCCTTGCTCAATGGGATTAAAAACCCGGTAGTAAGGCGAGGCATCGGTGCCACAACCTGCCGTCCACTGCCACCCGTGTGAATTAGAGGCTACGTCAAAATCGACTAAATGCTCCATAAAAAAGTTTGCGCCGTGCTGCCATTCGATATGAAGGTCCTTCACCAAGAACGAAGCAACAACCATTCGCGTTCGGTTATGCATCCAGCCTTCAGTTATCAGCTGGCGCATCGCAGCATCAACAAATGGGAAGCCAGTCTTTCCAGCACACCATGCATCAAAAGCCGCCCCAGGTTCTTCATAGCGCATCTCTTTCATCACGGGGTTGTAATACTCGTTCACGGTGTGAGGATTATGAAAGAGCACATCACCATAGAACTCGCGCCAGGCAATCTCTTTTCGATAAACATCGTGCGCAATGGTTTCACCGAGATCAGCCAAGAGCGTGCGGGGATGGATTTCTCCCCATTTCAAATGGGCACTGAGCTTGCTAGTGCCATCTACGCCAGCGTTATTTCGTTGCACGTCGTATTCGTCCAGGCTTTTCTTTTTGAACTGACTCCATCGCATGAGCGCAGCAGCTTCGCCCGCTTCGGTGATGGTGGTTCCTTCGGGCACGGCCCAATCTGGAAAATTACGATCGGCTTCACTTGGCGTAGCGCAGGCAATCTTCTTTGGTGTAGCCGCGGGCGCGCGCCAGCCATGCGCCACCCACGCCTTATAAAAAGGTGTGTACACCTTGTAAGGAGTTCCATCGCTGGGCTTGCGAACGCGACCGGGCGCGACCGCGTACGGACTGCCAGTTTCAATCAGGTTAATTCCCGCAGCACGGACTCGCTCATCGCGTGCAGCGCCATATGGTTCGTACTCTTTAGAAATGTGTACTTCGGTGGCGTTGTAACGTGCCATCAACTCTTTGAGTACTTCGACTTGATCCGCCCGATACACGTGCAGGTTGTTGCCTAATGATTCATCTAGGGCGCGGATGGAATTGACCATGTAAGCCAATCGCTTGCCGCCGCTCTTACCGTTCTGCTTGGGGTCCAAAATAAAGACCGGCACAATCTCGTCACTATTTTCGATTGCTGCAAGCAACGCAGGATGATCCGATAGGCGAAGGTCTCGCCGGAACCACATAATGGCGCGCTTAGTCATACAGGTATCATGCCATAGTGCGAATTATTGAGCGCTTCCAAGTGCGGGGGCTACCGGGGCAGGTAAGCCGAGTTCAATTCGGAAATCGAACCGTTGATTATTGGTCAGCAGTTGGCGGCAGTAATTCATTACTTGTCGCACACGATGGACAAAATGTTTTTGATCGTCGCACCGCTACGCATCGCAAAACATGGGAGATGGCACAATCGGCATCGCGTGTAAGCGAAGCGCTTGGAATCATTCCCCCAATTGTGATTGGTGTTTTTCATTCGAGTAATAAATCTGATCCCTGGGGTCGAGCCAAAGATTTGACCCCGCAGCAGCCGTTTCTCGAAGGAGTTAAACCATCAGCTGACGTGCCGGTTACCTTTGATTTCTCCGAATTACGTGGTGATGCGTATCTCAAGCAAATAACCGATGAAATTATTCCGACAATAATCGCCGAACTTGCGTCGAATGTCCCGCCAGCAAATAGAGCGATGATTGGTTCAAGTATGGGCGGCTTGGCCACTCTTTATGCCATCGGAAAAGCCCCGGAGCAATTTCATACTGGCCTTGCTCTTTCCACGCATTGGCCAATTGCCGGCGACCCATTGGTTGACGCCTTAATTACCGCCCTTCCTGATCCGATTCACAATCCGCACGCGATATGGATGAGTCACGGCACAAAGGGTCTAGATGCGAAATACCATCCCTTTCAAAAGAGGGCGGATCAACTTATGGAAGAGCGCGGCTGGCGATTCGGTGAGAATTTTCAAAGCAAGGTATATCGCCAATCCGGTCACAACGAGCGGTCGTGGGCTCGATATCTCGATGAGCCAATGGCTTTCTGGTTAAAGCGGGTAACTGCTTAAACCGTGTAGCCCAGAATCTGCGAAGCAAGTAACTGACCACTATCTGACTGTGCCACCGCGATAAATTCCACTCTAACCCCGTGACGTACCGTCGACGGATGGAAATACACTCGATACAAATCTCCTGCTAATCCGGGCTCGCCATACGTTGTGTGGTCGCTCGTACCCAATTCTTGCCAGGCACCGGAACCAATTCGATAACTAAAGCTCACGTTCGCGTACGAGTCGGGTGCCAGCTGGGCGGTGATCGGTAACCAGCCCTGCGAATTCGCGTCGCTAACTACCGGCAATAATTTCAGCGATGCCAACCGTGGCGCTACATATGTATTTTCCGATTTGAGTAACACATATCCGTATGATGGAAGCGTTACGGCGATCGACTTCGAGCTCGGTTGGCTAACGGATGCGCCGCCAAGCTCAGTGTGCCATGTCGAACTGGCGGTCAGAACCGAAAAGGTTGCGGTCGAAGTCTCTGCCCCAGAATTGAAAGCGGTTGCGTATTCGTAGCCATTTGCGAACCGGGTGGTTACCAGCAAGTTCCCTTGCGCTAACCGAAGCTGCTGACTACCAGTACTTAATTCAGGGTTCGCCACCAAATAGCTTTGGATATTTGTAATTTCATCTTCCAGTGGATTGTGAGTCTCAAATGCACTATTAGAGCCAATCGGATTTCCACCGATTCGTAGTTCCGACGACCAATCGCTGACTTGTGTCGAAAACATATCTTGTCGTGCGGATTTATCTCCACCCGAACCTGTCATTCCCTTTTCGTCGCCATAATAAACAATCGGTGAACCACGTAAAAGAAAGAGCAGCGCATGGGCTAACTCATCTCGAGCGAGAAGCGCTTCTGGGCCAGCCCAACTCGCTGATTGATTGAGAAAATATCCGATTCGACCCATGTCGTGGTTGCCCAAGAAAGTGGCCAAGTTGTAGGCGCTGGAATGTGCGGTGGTGTACAAGTCATCTGCATTGAACAAGGCGGCGACAGCATTCGCTGAACCTAAAGATTTTGCAAAGGTAGAAATCGCTGATTGGAACGGGAAATCCAGCGCGCTCGGAAATGATTGATTGGTGACAAAAGGGGCGACATCTTCCGGATTGGCATCTGCGATTTCACCATATATCGGAAAATCTTTAATGCCAACCGATGCCGCCACTTTTTTTATCGCCGGCAGAAAATAGTTCCAAAATCCCGACTCCACATACTGCGCGGTATCAATCCGAAAGCCGTCTATCCGGTACTTGCGTATCCACGAACCCCATATATTCACCCAGCCAGCGCGGACCGCCTGCTTCTCGGTCGCTAAATCATCCAATCCAAAGAAATCACCGGTCAACATCGTCGCCCGATTGTTCGCACCGATATCCCCCACGTTGTGATAATTCGATACATCATTGAGCCAGCCTGGATTTTTAACGGTCTTTTGATTTACAGGAACAAAAGCCTTGCCGGAAGCGTCGTACTGAATGACATCGGCGGTGTGATTAACGACGATATCCATAATGACCTTGAGCCCTAGCTGGTGCGCCTGAGCAACGAAATTTGCAAAGTCGGCTTCGCTACCTAAATGCGGATCTATGGTCGTGAAATCCTCCCCCCAATAGCCGTGATAGGCAGCCGAACTTCCTTGTACGTATTTTTGTTTAACCGGTGGCGTAATCCAAATGTCTGTGAAACCTAGGCCTTTTATATAAGATAGATGCTGGGTCAAACCAGCAAAGTCGCCACCGTGAAAAAATGCTGGCGACGTGGGGTCGTACCCGGTGACAAGCGGTCCACCGACCAACCCACCTGAATTATTTGTGGAATCGCCATCTGCAAAGCGATCGGTCATTACAAAGTAGGTCCGAGATGCGGCGAGCGTTGTTCTAACGACTGGATGAACTAATTGCGAGATGTTTACCACTGGCGATGAACCGTGCGAGGCGTCCGCCGATGCAATCAATGATCCAGCGAATACCGCTGCAATCAAAAGGCGCGGTGTTAGCTTAATGTCCATATCCTGACAGAAGCAGAATCGGTCTTGATTGTGAACTTGCTGCCACGCGCTCGATCTCCATAGAGCGAATCAGCACGAGAATAACCATACGCCGAGAGATCTATTTTTACACTTGCGGAGCCTCGTGAAATAAGCACCAGCAAATTTTCTGAATTACTCTCCCGCAGGAATACGACTACGTTGTTTTCCGCGGCAATCCAGCGCAATCCTCCATGTGCTAAGGCATGTGATTTCTTGCGAAGTGCGATTAGTTCTTTCATGCGAGTCAAGAAATCCAAATCCCAGTCGATTTGATTCTCCCAATTGATAGTTCGACGTGCATCCTCGCCCCACGCGCCGCGCAAACCGATTTCATCACCTGCGAAAATGGATGGGACTCCTGGGTAGGTAAGTAGTAACCCAACGCCCGCAAGATGACGATCTACATCTCCGCCGACTACATTTCGGAACCGCGCCGTGTCATGCGAATTCAACAAAAGCATGCTTGCGGTCAACGATCGCCATGGAATGCCCGCATTGAACTCTTGCATCGCCGTAACCATCTCGCGCGCGCTGAAATCTGGAAGTCCGGTTGGCAAGCCAAAGAAGCCACCTTCTACTTCTGGTTGATGTTGTAGCCAGCCCCAAATTGGTCGCATGAAGCCGTTGTAATTCATGGTGCCATGCCATCCCAAGCCGTCCAGGTCGGCTGGGAAATGATCCGCATTTTCAGCGACCAACCAGGCATCGGGATTCGTCTCATCCATCGCCCCGCGAATTCCGCGAATCACCTCACGGTTGAAATCATCATCCAAGTACCGCCCAGTCATGTTGCCCACATCGATCCGCCATCCGGCCATATTCATAGGGGCACGCAACCAACGGCGTACAACAGAATTCTTACCTGCGAACATCGCTTTACGAAGATCAGCTGATGAGTAATTAAGTTTGGGGAGCGAAGCTAAACCCCACCAACCGACATATCCATGTTCGATCGAGGTATCCCAATAGAAATAGCCACGTTCTTTTGAATTCTTTTTGGCAATTGCCTTTTTGAACCAGTCATGCCCAACGCCGACGTGATTGGTTGTCAGGTCGCCCATGATTCGAATACCCCGCTGCGCGGCGCTTTTGATAAGCAATTTCATCGCCTTATCGCCACCAAGTAGGGGATCGACGTGTTCAAACGACGACGCGTCATACCGATGGGTCGATCGCGCTTCAAAAAACGGAGTGAAATATATGCCTGAGATTCCGAGGTCAGATAAATAGTCGAGATGACTTTCTACACCTTCGAGGTCTCCGCCAAAATACTCGACGCCAGTGGTGGCATCCCTACCGCGCGGATTATCGTTCCATGCTCGTCGAACGAATATCTTCGGCACCGAACGGCGTTTTCCTGAACTTGCGAATCGGTCAGGGAAGATTTGATAGAAGACCGATTGATGGATCCATTGTGGGAAACTGGGTCGAGCTAAAATCTGAAAATCATTGGTGCTGGTTACCTCGTTCGAATGAATTCCCGCCGCATTTAGCCATTGGTACGAACCCTCGCGCACAAAGAGGAATCGATAGTGGGCAACCGGATTCATCACAACCGCACTGGCGCTCCACCATTCTTCGTTAAGGCCACTCGCGGATAGCGCCAATTCAAACGTTCGAGGTTCGGCGTCTTGATATATCCTGAGCAATGCACTCTCGAACCGATATCCGCTTGGAACGCGGACCCTGAATTCCACGCTCTCGCCAATTGTTGGAGCGGAGGTACTGAGATAGAGCTCGCTTCCATCGTGATGTGGTATCAGCGGCAGAGTTTTTTCTTTCATGCTTAACCAACGCGAGGCGTTAGCCCTTTGTGGCTCCCTGCGTCAATCCGCCGATGATAAAACGTTGTAGTGAAAGGAAGAGGATGACCAATGGAATCGAGGCAATCAACGAACCAGCAGCAAATGGCCCCCAGTTTTGACCAAATTGTGCTCCAACGAATTGCTGCAAACCTACTGCCACCGTACGGCGGTTAACATCTTGCAAGAATAGCGATGCCAAAACAAACTCATTAAATGTTCCGATGAACGATAACAACGCAGTTACCGCCAGGACTGGTGCTGCCAACGGGAAGAAAATAATCCAGTAAACCTGCACGGTGGATGCGCCATCAATTCGAGCTGCCTCATCCAGCTCTAGTGGAATCGTGTCGATGTAGCCCTTAAGGAGCCACGCGTTCACGCCCATAGATCCGCCGAGATAAATAAGGAGCAATCCACCAAGGCTTCCAAGACCTATCTGCGGGAACACCGTGTAAACCTTCTCCATCATCACATAGATGGCCGCCAAAGCTAAGAAGGACGGAAATACCTGAACCAGTAGTAGCGCCTGCAAACCAATCTTGCGGCCCTTGAAGCGCATACGGCTAAAAGCAAAAGCCGAAGCCGCTCCGACGACAACCGAAACCAATGCATTCGCGGTGGCGAGAATGATTGAGTTGGTCATCCATTTGAAATAGGGAACCGAGCCTGTGTTGTGCATCAACAGCTTAAAGTTATCTAGGCTGACATGATGCGGAACCAGCGTGCCGGTTGCCAATGAACCGGTGTTATTAAGAGAGCTTTCAATCACGATGTAGATCGGAAAGAGCGTAAAAATCACTAAGACCCATAGGAAAAGGTGTTTTGGTAGCGCTCGTAGGTTCATTACATCGACTCCAATACTTTTGATCGACGCAATCCCCAGAGCGACACAGTTCCCACCACAAAGAAAATCACAACAGAGATAGCACAGGCCAAACCAAGATTCTGGTTATTTGAACCAAACGCTGTTTTATAAGTATAGGTAATCAGAATATCGGTGGCGCCAGCAGTCTTGCCCAGATCGGTCGGGCCACCATTTGTGAGCAGGTAGACGATATTAAAGTTATTAAAGTTAAATGCGAATGATGCGATAAGTAATGGTGAAAGAATTTGCAAAATCAGTGGCAACTTAATGCGCCGAAGAATTTGTTGCGGCGTCGCGCCATCAATAGCCGCTGCTTCCTCTAATTCACTTGGGATTGACTGAAGCGCACCGGAGCTAATCAGATAAAAATATGGGAAGCCAAGCCAGAGGTTGACGAGAATGATGATTCCGCGCGACAACCAAACGCTGTTGTAGAAATCAATGTGGGTATGGAAGAGCGCGTTAAAGGCGCCGTATTGCCGATTGAAAATGCCATTCCAGACCAGAATGCTCATAAAGCTTGGGATCGCATAAGGCAAAATCAATACTGAGCGATAGAAACGCCGTAGCGCAATCTTCCGGTTCAAAACAATCGCCAGCAGAAGCCCAACGATGAACATGATTCCAACTGAGAAAAGGGCGAATGCTGTTGTCCAAATGAATACCCCGATGAACGGGCCACGTACGGCCGGGTCAGTCAAGAGGTGGGTGTAGTTGCTGAAACCATTAAAGGATTTCCAACCCGGCTCTAAAAGCTGCGATTTGTTCGCCTGGTTAGCGAAATTGCCATTGCCATTGTCAACGTATTTCACGCCGGTGGCGCTATTGGTCAGGATTCCGGTCTTAGCGTCGTAACTCAGAGTTTGCGTTAGCAAACTTGCGACATCGAGCCCCTGGGGTGCGATAAACGATCCATGGGTAAATGGAAACTTTAAATTTGAAATCAGGCTATCCGCATTTGCGGCTTCAGTAATCGTAAGTGGGACAAATCCTGGCGCCGATTTTGCAACACCATGGGGATCCAATGTGTATTGGCCAGCCTTAAGCAGAACGGTTGATTGCGTCGTAGCGAGTAAAACAGATTTATCTATTTGACTGGTCAGGACCGCTGCATAGAGCGAGCCTTCGTGGCCAAGCACCATGTCATACGAGGTGTTGCTTGCATCTGGTTGGAGGCCATTATTTAGTAGCTGAACAAGAGCATCGCTCTTGCTGACTTCATTACCGGTCTGATAGTTAAAGACCGACATCTGAATTGTGTACGCGACCGGCACCACGACAAAGACTGTCAACAAAACGAGACCCGGCAACAAGAACTTAAACGGCAAAGTGAACTTTGCGAAGTACACGAAATTGGCGGCGATTGCGACACCGGAGATTACGTATTCGATAGTCGATGCGTGCTTATTAAGAGCTGAAAAAAACATAGTAAGCAGAATTGCGTCGATGATCGCCATAAATGCGATTTTTGCAATTTGCGCGGGCAACCCCGTGAAACCCGCTAGCTTACTGAACATGGCTAAATACTAATGGCGCACCCGAAGGTGCGCCATTAGCTCAATGCTCGGACTTTTCAGCCCGTTACCTGAATTACAAAGAAGCTGCTGCGTCCTTGAAATTCTTATTGATAATTGCTGCTGCTGCATCAAGGGTTGCGCCAACCGGCTTGCCCTTAACGAAAATGTCGTTGTATGCAGAAGTTAGTGTGTCGTACCAGTTCGTTCCGCCAGCCTTGTCATCAAGTGCTGGAGAAATCTGTGGCATACCGTGTGCACCAGCTTGTGTAACACCCAAGGTAAGTGGATCGGTTACGAGAGCTGCTGTGAGTGAGTTTGCTGGCGGACGTTGTGATGACTTGTACATTGCGTACTGTCCATCCTTGCCGGCGAACCAGTTCATCAAGAGATCCTGTGCACCAATCGCAACGCCATGAGTCTTTGCGTATGACGATTCGAATGCGCCAGAGTAGTTAACCCACTGCTGACCGTATGTTCCAGCGGTTAGGCCAGGAACTGGTGATAGCACGAACTTGACGCCAGCCTTTGTGAAGCCGTCAAAGTTCCATGATCCGGTGATTGCGAATGGAATCTTTCCTGCCTTGAATGCATCGCCGCAGCCATCCCATTGGAAGAAGCCGGTTGACTTGCCTGAAGAATCCAAGAGGTACTTAGAAACATTCGCCTTGAAAGTCGCTGAATTGAAGAGTGTCTGGCTGAAATCAGGAGTAGAACCCTTGATTGCCCAGGCGCCGCCACCAAGTGCGGTGATGATGCCTTGGGTGCCCCATGTGCCGTCAACTGCACAGACGCCACCGGTAAGACCCTTTGAAACCTTGTTCGCGTTGTACCAGCTAATCGCATCTGCCAAAGTTGCAGGTGCTGAAGCGCCGTATAGCGAAGTATTAGTTACGAATGCTGTGGTGTCGAGATCTGTTGGAACACCATAAATCTTGTGCTGATAGGTCAGCGCAGAGATTGCAGGTGCAGGAATCTGTGACTTAAGAATCGCGCCGTACGGTGTTGAAACGACCTTACCGGACTTTGCTCCATCTGAACCGAATGATGATGGTCCAACGATTATGTCAGGACCGCCAGCCGCGGTGGACTTATCCCATGCGCTCTGCAACGCGGTTAGAGCTGAGAAGAACTTAACCTGGATTTTGTAACCAGGAACAATTGTCGAGTTGCCGTTGAGAAGTGTTGTGAGCTGTGGACCGCGTTGGTCATCTGCCCATACAACGATGGTGCGAGTCGCAGCATTAGCACTTGGGACAACCAGTGCTGAAGCAGCGAGCGCGGATGCGGCAACGACGCCGAGAATTCCGTAACGCTTTTTCATATTTCCTCCGTAGTTAAGCTCGCCCGAGGGGTGCGAACTAGCCAATTAAACCCCATTTTCTGGGGCAACTCG
>Ga0007810_1000352_pt1 | contig 13814 bp, 9 predicted proteins | sample CryBogCBE15Jun09_FD_71193 | JGI IMG/M metagenome (GOLD analysis project Ga0007810, IMG submission 71193) | Freshwater microbial communities from Crystal Bog, Wisconsin, USA - CBE15Jun09 | ecosystem: Environmental > Aquatic > Freshwater > Lake | place: Crystal Bog, Wisconsin, USA | collected...
CAATGCGGAAACAGTGGGTGTTGAAGACCGCGGCGGTTATTACGAACAATCCGGCGCATTGAGGGATATGGTGCAAAACCACATATTGCAACTGCTAACCATGGTAGCCATGGAAGCCCCCGTTAATTTTGAGGCCAACGAAATACGCAATAAAAAAGTGGATGTATTAAATGCCATCCGCAAAATAACCAGGCTCGACGCGCATGAGTATGCCGTTCGCGGGCAATACTCAGAAGGGTGGATGAAGGGGAAGCAGGTAAAAGCCTACCGGCAGGAAAAAAATGTACACCCCGAATCGCCCATTGAAACGTTTGCCGCGGTAAAATTTTACATTGACAACTGGCGTTGGCAGGGGGTACCGTTTTACGTGCGCACCGGCAAATACCTGCACGAAAAAACCACCATTATAACCATACAGTTTAAACAGCCGCCGCACTATGCGTTTCCTGTAGAGGCCGCAGAATCCTGGAGGCCCAACCGCCTTACGATAAGCATACAGCCCGAGATGGACATACGGTTACGTTTTCAGGCCAAACGGCCAGGCCAAAGCATGACGCTTAACCCGGTTGACATGATTTTTAGCTACAATGATGCCTACGACGAGCCACAGCCCGAGGCCTACGAAACCTTGCTGCTAGATGCCATGATAGGCAATGCCACCCAATTTATGCGCAGCGACCAAGTGGAGGCTGCTTGGAAAGTTATTATGCCCATTATTGAAGCGTGGGAAGTTAGGCCGCCGGTTGATTTTCCAAACTATTCGCCAGACAGTTGGGGGCCCGAAGATGCCGAGGCACTTATTGCACGGGATGGCAACAACTGGGTAGTGTTACCACCGCTGCATAAGGATTAGAAGAAGTTTGCGGTTTGTAGTTTATAGTTTGCAGTTAATTGCGTAAACCCTAAACTACAAACTGTAAATCATAAACCACAAACTGAATAAGATGCAACTGCACGTTTCAAAAGATGTTCAGCAATTAAGCAGCACCCTTGCTGAATGGCTGGTTAACCATATAATAGAAACCCTTGAGCACCAAGGCAGGTACACGTTGGCACTGTCTGGGGGTTCTACCCCCAAAATGCTACACAGCTTGCTGGCGAACGAACCTTATAAAAGCAAGGTAGATTGGGCCAAACTACATATATTTTTTGGGGACGAACGTTTTGTGCCCCTGGCCGATGAGCGCAACAATGCAAAAATGGCCTTTGACACCCTGCTTGGTTTTGTGCCAGTGCCAAAGGAACAGATACATGTGATGCAAACCGAAAACACTACCCCGCAGGCCTCGGCACAGGCCTATGACCATTTGTTGCATGGGTATTTTAACAATACGCCTTTTAGTTTTGACTGCATTATATTAGGTATGGGGGATGACGCCCATACACTGTCATTGTTCCCCGGCAAAACCGAGGTGATACATGAAACGGAAAAATGGTGTACTTCCCTTTGGTTGGAGGCGCAGGATATGTACCGCATTACCCTAACCCACCCCATTGCCAACAAAGCCAAAACAGTGGCCTTTTTAGCCGCAGGCAATAAAAAAGCCCATGCGCTCAAGGAAGTGTTGCAGGGTAGTTATGACCCCGATGTTTACCCATCGCAGATGATAAAACCAGTACCTGGGGAATTGCATTTTTTTGTAGACGAGGCTGCCACAGCAGAACTGTAGGCAACTGCCAGCACTTTAAACACACGCAAGCTATAAAGCCAGCTGCCCTTGCATTGCAAGGTATAAATGCCTAAATTGAGCAGATTTGCACTGTGGTGCATGCTTTTTTTGACGGTATTGTAAAACAGATCGAGTATCATCATTTTACAAAAACAAGCCACACAAGTACATGTTGTGTGGCTCCTTTTAGCGTTAGGCAGTGTATTTTGCCCTTATTTTGGCTGATATTTTACATTTTATACCTATAAATTCACCATCTTTTCATTTCTTCGCCCGGTACTATACATTCGTCATATGAAAAAATTATTAACCGCAGCTTTTGTAGCTGCGGCATGCCTGTTAGCCAGCGCACAAACTATCAAGCCTTTTGGGCCCGTACCGTCGCCCCGACAGCAGCAATGGCAACAGCTTGATTTTTATTTGTTCACCCATTTTGGCCCCAATACGTTTACCGACCTTGAGTGGGGCAAGGGCACCGAGCATGAAGAAGTGTTTAACCCTACGCAACTTGATTGTAAGCAATGGTGCCGCATAGCCAAGGCAGCGGGTGCAAAAGGCATTATTATAACGGCCAAACACCATGATGGTTTTTGCCTATGGCCCAGCAAATACTCAAACCACACCGTTGCCCAAAGCAAATGGCGGGGCGGCAAGGGCGATGTGTTAAGAGAGTTGAGCGATGCCTGTAAAGAATATGGCTTGAAAATGGGTATATACCTATCCCCTTGGGACAGAAACCACCCCAAATACGGCACTGCCGCCTACAACACCGTTTTTATAAACATGATGAAAGAAGTGGTTAGCCGTTACGGCCCCCTTTTTGAGTTTTGGTGGGACGGTGCCAATGGCGAAGGCCCCAACGGAAAAAAACAAGTGTATGAATGGCATAGGTTTGAGGCCACTATGCGAAGCATAGCTCCTAATACACCGGTGTTTAGCGATATTGGGCCTGATATACGCTGGGTAGGCAACGAAAGCGGTTTTGCCGGCACGGCCAATTGGAATACCCTTGATACCGCCGGCTTTACCAGGGGCGCTGGTGGCCCCAGCCAAGACACATTAAACGCGGGCAACGTAAACGGGCATGTGTGGATACCTGCAGAGTGCGATGTAAGCATTAGGCCGGGCTGGTTTTACCATGCCAGTGAGGATGGGCTGGTTAAAACGCCAGAACAGCTGTTTCAGCTGTACCTAAAATCAGTGGGCAGGGGTGCCAACCTATTGCTGAATGTGCCACCCGACAGAAGAGGCCTTATTAATGAAAATGACAGCGCCGCACTGGTTGGCTTTAGGGAACTGCGGGAACAGAACTTTGAAAAAAATTTAGCAGCCGGGGCCACCATAACGCTATTTGCCAATAATGCCGTGCACAACGTAACCAACGAGCTAACAGACGGAAACGCTGCCAGTTTTGCCAATTTGGCGCCAGCTGAAACATCGGCCATTACCGTAAAATTCACCGGCACACAAACCATTAACTGCATTCAGTTGCAAGAACCTACGCAGCTGGGGCAGCGGGTTAAATCGTTTACCATATCCATCAAAAAAAATGGCAGTAAAGGCTACAGCATATCTGGTACTACCATTGGCAAAAAACGTATCCTTACTTTCCCTTCGGTGGAGGCAGATTCGCTTACCATAACGGTTACCGATGCGAAAGCGGCACCGTTAATCAGCGAAATTGCTGCATTTAAAATTGACGACGGCCTGGTAGGTAAATAACAAAGTAACCGTGCTATAAATATTTAATACCGGCTAATGTTGGGTTAGCCGGTATTGCTTTTGTATTTGGCGCAGCCTGCGGATTAAAATATTTTAATACATCCGCAAGACCGTTAATGAGTATTTTTAAATAATATGCGGCCGCATAACGTATTACCAGCATAACACAGGCAATGCAAACCAGCACCATTTTAGAAAATTATTTCAATTCGCAATATTCCTACAACGAGTTATTGGGGCAGGATGGCAATTTACAGCCATACTGGCAAACCTTTTTTAAGTCGTACAGCGGCTTGGGCGAAGACGAAATTCAAAGCCGCATACAAGAGGTGCAACGGCTATTGAAGGAAAATGGTGTTACCTATAACATATACGGCGACCCATCGGGCCTAAGCCGCCTTTGGAAGCTAGACTTGGTGCCTTTTTTAATAAGCAAAACCGAATGGGACAGGATGGAGGCGGGGCTTACCCAGCGGGCCATGCTGCTAGACCTTGTTTTGAAAGATATTTATGGCGAAAGGCTGCTGATAAAAGAAGGGCTGCTGCCTATGGAGCTGGTGTATAACCATACCGGGTTTATTCGCCAATGTGCGGGCATAAAGCTACCCGGCAAGCATGCCTTGGTAGTTTACGCGGCGGATATCGCGCGTAGCCCCGACGGTAAGGTTTGGATTATAAACGACCGTACCCAAGCACCATCAGGCGCGGGCTATGCTTTGGAAAACAGGCATGCCATGGCCAAAATATTGCCCGAATTGTTTACAGGCTTAAAAGTACGCAGGCTGTCAACCTACTTCAACACATTGTCGCAGGCCCTTAACGAGATTGCGCCCCGGCAAAAAAACCAGCCCCGTATTGTAATATTAACACCCGGCCCCGGCAACGAAACCTATTTTGAGCATGCCTACCTGGCATCGCACATGGGCTTTACGCTGGTGCAGGGCGATGATTTGATGGTGCGCGACAAGCATGTTTGGCTTAAAACCATCAGTGGGCTGGAGAAAGTGGATGTTATTTTACGTAGGGTAGACGGCGTTTACTGCGACCCATTGGAGCTAAAGGAAGATTCGCAGCTGGGGGTGCCCGGCCTTATGCAGGCCATACGCAGCGGCAATGTAAGCATTGCCAACCCGGTGGGCAGCAGCATACTGGAAAGCCCTGGGCTGATGCCTTTTTTGCAAAATATATCCCGGCGCCTGCTGGGGCAGGACTTGATTATACCCAACATTGCCAGCTGGTGGTGCGGCCAAGCCAAGGAACTGAATTATGTGTTGGCCAACATACCCGAGCTGATTATAAAAAAAATCTACCGTAACTCGGCGGGCAGCAGCTCCATTGACGGAGCGTCCTTAACCGCAAAGGAGGTGAAAGAACTGAAGCTTAAAATAAAAGCCGCGCCATACCTGTATGTTGGGCAGGAGAAAATACAGTTTTCATCCAGCCCCTCCCTGTCCAATGGCAAAATACACCCGCGCAATGCCCTTTTTAGAAGCTTTTTGGTAAGTAACAACGATAGTTACACAGCCATGCCAGGGGGGCTAACGAGGATTTCGGCCGATAATAAGCACTTTATCATATCCAACCAAATGGGGGGTATGAGTAAGGATACTTGGATTATTTCGCCTGAGCCGGGCAGGGTGCTCAACCCGCAAAAGGAGCTGCCGGCCATACACCCGGCATTTTATAACAACAACATTATAACCAGCCATACCGCTGAAAACCTGTTTTGGGTGGGGCGGTACGCCGAGCGAGTGCTGAACAACGCCCGGTTTATACGCAGCGTCATAAAATTTGTGGCCGACGACAACAGCTTATTGTTTGATAACGACCTGCAAACAAAACAGGAACTGCTAAAAGCCGTTACCCAATACACTTTTACCTACCCTGGGTTTACTGAAAATATTGCCTTAAAAAGTAAAAACCCCTGGCCCGAATTAAAGCAGGTGCTGTATGATGCCAAACGCCAAGGCAGCCTAAGTGCCAATTTTGCGCAATTTAACAGGGCGGTGTATGCCGTGCGGGAACACTGGAGCACCGACAGCTGGCGGGTGTTGCGCAATATGGAGGAAGAATGGGTGCTGGCCACAGCCATGCAACAAACGCACCATTTAAAAATGATTGGCGTGCTTGACAACCTAATTACCTCCATGGCTGCGTTTACAGGCCTTAACAGGGAAAGCATTTCCCGCGAGCATGGGTGGCGCATGCTTGACACGGGTAGAAAAATTGAACAGAGCCTGTTGCTGCTAACCATGCTTGGCAACACCCTTGTGCCTGCCCATGAGGAGCAAGTGGCGTATAACCTGATGGAGGTAGTGCTAAAAAGCAACGAAACGCTGGTAAATTACCGGTATACCTATAAAGCCCATATACAATTGCCGCTGGTGATTGACCTGATGCTGCTAGACCCCAACAACCCACGATCGCTGCTGTACTATGTTGAGCGTATAATGGGTTATATACAGCACTTACCCAAAACAGCCGTAGGGCATGTGTTGCCTGAACATGAAAAATTAATGTTGGAAGCATACACCTTATTAAAACTAAGCAACAAAGACGAATTGGCTTTGAGAAACCCCGATTTGAAAAAACACGCCAACTTGGAGTTTTTTTTACATAAAATGTACACCCTGCTCGCCGCGTTGCCTGCCATCATTTCAAAAACCTATTTTAAGCACGCCCAGGAGCAGAAGCAACTGTTTGCACCATCGGCAGTGGCTAATAAATAGTTAGGATGCGTTGCAAATAAGCAGTTAGCTTACCCAACAGGGTGTTTATAAAATTTACATGCGATGCAAACGCAGTTGACTTATTAGCTTTTATTATTTTTACCGAAACCAAAATAAACCCGTTTTACCATTCGCATGACCATAAACCAAACAATAATACCCGATATTAAAGCCATTATTACCAACGCACAAAACAAAGCAATACGTGCCGTTGATAATGAACGAACCCTTATGTACTGGCACATTGGCAAACGTATTTTTGAGGAGGAGCAGCAAGGCAAGGAACGGGCTGGTTATGGCGAATACCTTATAAAATACCTTTCCGCGCAATTACAGCCGGAATACGGTAGTGGTTTTTCCTATCGTCAGCTAAATTGGTACCGGCAGTTTTACCGTACTTTTCCAATTGTGTCCGCACTGCGGACACAATTGGGCTGGACCCAATATAAGCTTTTGTTATCAATTGATAGTCAATATGCAAGAGAGTTTTATATTGCGGAAACCGTCAAAAATAACTGGACATCGAGGCAATTAGAACGTCAAATTAACAGCAGCCTGTACGAACGCCTTTTAATGAGCAATGATAAAGAAAGCGTACTGGCTGTTGCCCGAAACGAAAAGCTACCATCGGATGCCAAGGAAATTATTAAAGACCCGATGTATTTGGAATTTTTAGGCTTAAAACGGGAATCATCATATTATGAAAAAGACTTGGAGCAGGCCATTATTACCCACCTACAAGATTTTCTGTTAGAAATTGGCAACGGGTTTTCGTTTGTGGCCAGGCAAAAGCGCATACATATTGACGGTGATGAGTTTTTTGTAGACCTAGTGTTTTTCAACCGCTTGTTGCAATGCTTTGTTATTATTGAAATTAAAACCGAAAAATTAACCCATCAGGATATTGGGCAACTACAGATGTATGTTAACTACTACGACCGTATGGAAAAACTGCCACATGAAAACCCAACCATCGGCATTTTGTTGTGTGCCAAAAAGAATGATTCCGTGGTAAAATTCAGCCTTCCTGAAAACAATAAAACCATCATAGCCAGCCAATACCAATTATACCTGCCGTCCGAAAAACAATTGCTAGATGAGTTGAATAAAGAACTGGACAGCTTTATACACAAAGGAGCAGCCGAACAATAACCCCCAAAGTTTTAGGCACAAAAAAAGAAATTGACGTATGTGCTAAGCCTTTTTCCTGTAATTGTTTTCAATACTACGCTATACCCCAAATAGCATCTTGCACCCACAAACCGCTAATGGCTAGCCTAAAACAACTACATCATTTTTGCCTCTATGGTGTTTTTTACTGCTTATTTGCCAAACCAGTTATCAAATTCACCTTGGGTAATAGCAAACACGGTTCCATGCCTTAGGCCTTTGGGTAGGTTGATTTGGTCAGAAATATCTTTCCACCTTTTCAAGTCTGTAGAACTTACCGCGCCGTATTTTCCTTGTGCATATTTATCAAAATACACCACCCAGGTATTTTTTATTTTAATAGCCGTTGGCCCTTCTGCCCAGTAATTGCCCGTAATGGGTGCGGAGGGGTTACTGTAGCCACCGGTTAACGTGTTGCTGGCGGCGGTGCGCAGGTTTTTCTGTGCCACAGGCTTCAACGTTTCATCTTTCAAAAACATCACATACCCCTTACCGTTGGGCTGTATGGTAGCATCAATCACGTTAAAACCTTTGTCGTACAAAAGCTTTGCGGTGGTAAATGTTTTAAAATCCTTGGTAAGCGTATAATAAATACGGTGGTTGTATTTTTCATCACCAAGGGTATCTGTATTGGCAAAACGCCCCGGTATGGTGGTGGCCCAGTAAATCATATACGCTTTTGCCTGGGTACTGTAAATAATTTCAGGGGCCCAGCAGTTTAATGCCGTTGGCTCATGCTGCATTACTGGTATATACTGTTGAACGCTCCAATGTACCAAGTCTGGCGAGCTGGCATGGCCAATACCCCTGTCGTTCCAGCTAACCGTCCACACCATGTGGAAGAGGCCGTCGGCACCCCGTATAATGCAAGGGTCGCGCATCAGTTTATCATAACTTACCGTGGGTGTAACAAAACTGCTGTCGTGTTTTAGTGCCAGCCAGTTTAGCCCGTCTTGGCTGTAAGCCAAATGCAGCCCGTCTTCTCCATTGTTATTAAAGTACGAGAACATGTATACCTTCTCTGCCTTTTGGGCAATGGCAAACAATGGCGATAGCAGGATAATCAATAAACTGGTAAACAGGTGCTTTTTCATGCTGCTGTAATAAGATGGTGTATTGTTAGTTTTTTAGCACCCATACCTTTTGCCGGTACAGGTTGCTTACCCAAATATAGTTTTTCGAGGTACGTACGGCACCATCCACCTTAAATGGCTGGCCCTGCTGTGGCTGCAGCGTGTACACTGTTTTAATGGTAGCGGTTACAGGGTCTATCCGCTGCAGCGGCCATTGGTTGTTGGTAGAAACCACCCAAACCCCGCCTGCACCAGCGGCAATATCACCACCGCCGCCAACAGCTTTTGCGTCAATAGTTGCTACAACGCTGCCTGTAACGGGGTTAATTTTAGTAACTGTGCCATCGCCTTGGTTAAGTGTCCAAACACCCTGCTCGCCCACTGCAATAAACCTTGGCTTTTTGCCAACCGCTATGGTTGCTGTTACCCGGTTTGTTGTAACATCAATTTTCTGAACAGTGTTTAAGGTATAATTTGTTACCCAAACAGCATTAAAACCAAAGCCAGCACAGTATGAACCCTTGCTTAATTTGATAGCCTGCTGTACGGTATTATTGGCAGGGTTTACCCTTGTTAAAATGCCTGCACTGTCGGTAAGCAGCCAAACAGAACCAGCCCCTGCGGCAATGGCCATTTCGCCATTAGGGTCTGCAACACCGGTAATTATTTTGCTGATTATTTTGCCGGAATTTTTATCCAACTTATACAGGGTTTTCTCTGTACAGCTCACTACCCAAACGGCACCAAAGGCAATTACCGGTGCGGCACAAGCCCCCGAAATATTTACCGTTACCAAGGGCTTATTGCTGGCAACACCTATTTTGCGTATGCGGCTTTTTGTATTATCAATTACCCAGGCCATATCGCCATCGGCAGCCAAAAAATCGGGCTGCTCCTGCACGGTGATAGTTTTAAAGCTATTACTATCCAAATCCATTTTTACAGGGGCCGTTTGTTGAGCGGCAATAGCAACAGGCAATAACAAAAGCAGTAGCAAGTATTTCATACAAAATTTTAAAAGGCATACAATATCACCAAACCAGTATTTTTATTAAGGTAACGCCCACTAGATGCAGGTAAAATAGGTGTAAACCGTTCATCAACAGCGACCCGATTTTTATAGGCCAAGCTTTTTTTAGGCAAACCGTTCGCTCACCACCAACTCCTTGCTGCCCGGGGTATACACATAAAAACCTTCCCCGGTTTTTACGCCCAGCTTACCGGCCGCCACCATGTTTACCAGCAGTGGGCAGGGGGCGTATTTTGGGTTGCCAAAGCCCTCGTGCAGCACGCGCAGTATGCTAAGGCAAACATCCAGCCCTATAAAGTCGGCCAATTGCAGAGGCCCCATCGGGTGGGCCATACCCAGCTTCATGATGGTGTCAACCGCTTGTACGCCTGCCACGCCCTCGTACACGCTGTTTATGGCTTCGTTCAGCATGGGCATTAAAATTCTGTTGGCAATAAAACCGGGGTAATCACGCACCACACAGGGTATTTTGCCAATCTGTTCGCTTAATGCAACAATGGTTTCGGTTACGGTTTTGTCGGTGGCATACCCATTAATCACTTCCACCAGCCGCATCACGGGTACCGGGTTCATAAAATGCATCCCTATTACCTTACCCGGCCTGTTGGTGGCCGCCGCAATTTTAGTAATGAAGATGGAGGATGTATTGGTGGCCAATATGGCATGCGTGGGGGCCACCTCACCCAGCTGTTTAAATATTTGCAGTTTTAAAACTGCGTTTTCAGTGGCGGCTTCCACCACCAAATCAGCCTGCTGTACGCCTGCTGCCAAGTTGGTAAAGGGTACAATATTGGCCAGTGCTTGGTTTTTTTGTGCTTCGCTAAGGGTACCCTTTGTTACCTGCCGGCCAAGGTTGTTGGCTATGGTTTGCAGGGCTTTTTGTAACTGCGCTGGTTCAGTGTCAACCAAGCTTACCGTAAACCCGTATTGCGCAAATACATGGGCAATGCCATTACCCATGGTGCCTGCGCCAATAACTGAAATATGTTGTATACCCATGGTGCGGCAAGATTTAGAAAATGGATGTGGCAACAAATGTAAGTAAGAGGTGAGGATTCTGCATATCGCAGTTGATGCGTTGTCAAAATAATTACTTGTTGCAAATACCCAATTGATATGGCTTTATCTTTACCATAAAAGCGTTTATGGGCAATTACGGATTTAATGCGCCAATATTTGTCTTAATTAGGATTGTTATCCCTGCTGGATTGTGTATTATATTTTATTGGCTGGGCCATCGGGCTGGTTCCAGAAAAGGGAAGCTTGATACGCATCAACAACCAGATAAAAATACCCCAGCTTAATGGGATATTTTTACGTTCGTCCAAAGTTGCTTAAAAAATGCTGAGCCATGGCTAATTATCCGACGAACTGGAAGAAGAAGAACTGGTATCTTCTTTGCGCTTAAAGTCTCCTCGCTTCCAAGCCTTAATAAAGTCGGCCCATGCCAACGGGTTTAATATATTCATCGGCGGCACCTGGCCTTGGTAGTAGTATTTTTGGGCATTCTGCCGCAATTGCATGTTTACCGCTTCGCGGCTGTCTGCCGGCAAGCCTGCCAGCAATACCCGCCTTTTGGCTTCGCTCATGGCTTGGCGTGCCAGTTCAAGCTGGTCGGCAGGTACTTCTGTGTTTACAAAATCCCGCTCAAACTGGCCCGGTGTAGGCCTGGCCTTTAAAATGGTGGCTGGCAGGTAGGCGGTATCGTTTACCAGCAATTGAATAACGCTGTATTGGTTGCCTTTTAGGTTATTGGGTATGTTGATGATCTTATCTTTAAAACCAACGGATGAAAAGCGGATCCTATCACCCTTCAGCACCACTATGGAGAATACACCCTGTTCGTTGGTGAGTGTACCACGGCCTTTGTTTTCAACAACAACACTGGCCGCAGGCAGGCCCTGCAAGCTGTCGGCCGTCATCACCACGCCGTACAATTGCACAACTGAATCCTGCGGGGTTTGTGTGTTTTGTGCGGCCAAATGCAAGCTGGCCACAAGCATGGTAATGCTAAACAAGCTATATTGTACAAATTGCTTCATGAAAATATGATTGGTTTTACAGTCTTTTGTTTTTAATGCCACCGTTTTAGGGCTGCGTCACTTTTTTTTATGCCTTTGTATAAAATAAGTAACCGCGAACAAAAACTTAGCGCACTAAACAAAAAACCTTGGCCCGTTAATTATTGTTGCAAGGTATTTGAACTAAAAAACAAAATAACCCTGTTGATGGTTAATTTTGCCTCAAAATATTTCTTTTAACAAAATAATGTGTGATGACTGAAGCGGAAGTTATTAAGGCACTCAGCAATGTGCAGGAGCCCGACTTGGGTAAGGATATTGTTACGCTAAACATGGTTAAAGATGTGGTTATCAAGGGCAACGACGTTTCTTTTACCGTGGTGCTAACCACGCCGGCCTGCCCCATGAAGGATATGATAAACCGCGCCTGTGTAAATGCGGTAAAGCTGCTGGTTAATAAAGAAGCCAATGTTACCGTGCATTTTACAGCCAACACCAGCACCAACCGTAAGGATAACAAGCAGGTATTGGGCGGTGTTAAAAATATAATAGCGGTGGTGAGCGGCAAAGGCGGCGTTGGCAAAAGCACCGTTGCGGCCAACCTTGCCCTGGCATTTGCCCAAGGCGGTGCCAAAGTGGGCTTGATGGATGCCGATATTTACGGCCCCAGCGTACCAATAATGTTTGGCGTACGGGGCGAGCGGCCCATGATGAAGGATGTGGGTGGCAAAGGGCTTATTATACCCCTTGAAAAGTTTGGCATTAAACTAATGAGTATAGGCCTGCTGGTGGATGAAAAAAGTGCGGTGGTGTGGCGCGGCCCCATGGTTAGCAGCGCGATACGCCAGTTTATTACCGATGTAGACTGGGGTGAATTGGATTACCTGGTAATTGACATGCCGCCCGGCACCGGCGACATACACCTTACATTAATGCAAGCCGTGCCGGTTACCGGCGTGGTAATTGTAACCACCCCCCAAAATGTGGCCTTGGCAGATGCTAAAAAGGGCATTGCCATGTTTGGCCAGGCACAGGTAAATGTGCCTATTATTGGGTTGGTGGAAAACATGGCCTATTTTACCCCCGCTGAATTACCCAACAACAAATACTACATTTTTGGCAAGGATGGCGGCAAACGCCTGGCCGATGAGTACGACCTGCCGTTTCTGGGCCAGATACCGTTGGTGCAAAGCATACGCGAAGGTGGCGATGCGGGTGTGCCGGCCATGGTGGGTAACGACATACCCACACAGAAAGCATTTTGGGAGGTAGCAGCCATTACAGTGCGCAATATATCCCAACGCAATGCCAACAGAAAGGCAACAAAGATGATTGAGATGGTGGAGTAAAAGTTCTCTGTTTTATGTTTTGGGTTCTTTGTCCATTGCCTACGGGTTTCGATTTTTTTGTTTGAAGTTTCGTAACATACAGAACTAACCAAGGATTATGCCTTGCGTAACTAAATTGATGCTTCATCTGGATCGGTAATGGATAATATTGCCGAAGGATTTGGAATTGGGGGGAAGATAGAGTTTATTAATTTTCTTACATTGCCCATGGTTCGGCATGCGAATGCCAGTCTCAATTGTACAGGGTTGTTGAAAGAAAATATATCAACGAACAAAAATTTAAAAACGTTTATGCTATTGCCGACGAGGCAAAAAACAAAATAACCGGGCTGATAAAATATCTGCAAAAATCAGATTTACGAGGTCCAAAGTATAAAGGCAGATAACCCATGTTTGCAGTTTTGCGTTTGATCGGATACGTTATATTCACAAATGGCTATCCAGCGAAATATATGGATATTGGGTGCTTTGAGAGATTAAACGGAACATAGAACCCCAAACATCAAACATAAAACCTCTCCATGTATAACTTATCTCATTTCAAAGCAGGCGACGAAGCCGAAGTAACTGCGTTTATGCACGCGCATCCTTTCATAACTTTATGCGGTGTAGATGCCGACGGCAAACCTGTTGCAACCCATATTCCGGTGTTGTTGGAACAACGGAATGATAGATTATTTATACAGGCACACATCATGCGCAAGCAAGACCATACGGTTGCATTTGAACAAAACCCCCATGTGCTTGCAATCTTTAGCGGTGCGCATACCTATGTAAGCGCAAGTGTGTACAGCAACCCGCAATCGGCCAGTACCTGGAACTACCAGGCCGTACATGCCAGAGGTGCGCTACGTTTTTTAGATGACGAGGGCCTGCACAGCTTATTGACAAAGCTAACCGACCATTTTGAAAATAACGCACATTCCCCGTCGTTGGTGGGGAAGATGCCTGACGGGTATGTAACCAATATGATGAAGGCCATTGTTGCATTCGAGATTGAAATCACCAGCATTGAGCATGTGTTTAAATTAAGCCAGAACAGGGATGCCA
>Ga0007810_1000353_pt1 | contig 13814 bp, 15 predicted proteins | sample CryBogCBE15Jun09_FD_71193 | JGI IMG/M metagenome (GOLD analysis project Ga0007810, IMG submission 71193) | Freshwater microbial communities from Crystal Bog, Wisconsin, USA - CBE15Jun09 | ecosystem: Environmental > Aquatic > Freshwater > Lake | place: Crystal Bog, Wisconsin, USA | collected...
GCGCCAGCGAGGAAATTACACCCGCCAATGTGGATGACAGCATTGCAAATAAGGTGAGGGTTGCCGCCACCAAAATATACCGGCTGTTAAACTGCAGGGGCATTGTGCGGATCGACTTTATTTACAACGAGGCCATTGGCGAGCCGTACATGCTGGAAGTAAACACCGTACCTGGCCAAAGCGAGGCCAGTATTGTGCCACAGCAGGTAAAGGCCATGGGCTGGACGCTGCAACAGTTTTACACTGCATTATTGGAAGAGGCTGGGTGTTAAGCTATTGGTGGCAGGCACGTTTTTTTGGGGTATGATTCTTGCAGATCAGGCCAATGATTATCAAAAAGCAGAATTCGTAAAAAAATATTATTTTTAACTATTAACATTTACGCGTGTTTAAATTTATAACTGATAAACCATTTTGGGTAAACCTTCTGGCCGCTATGGGGCTGGTTGTGGTACTTTTTTTGTTGTTTTTCAGTTCATTAGGGATCATAACCCGCCACAGCTCGTTGGAAAAAGTGCCAGCAGTAATGGGCAAAAGCGCCGAGGAAGCCACCAAGCTGCTGGAGGCTACCGGTTTTAATGTGTCCATCCAAGATTCGGTGTATATCGATACCGCCGCGCCTTTGGCCGTGGTTAGGCAATCGCCGGAGGCAGATGCTACCGTAAAGCAACACCGCACCATTTACCTTACAATCAACAGGGCTTTGGCACCATTGATAGATATGCCCGACCTGCGCGGCTTTTCGTTTAAAAGCGCCCAGTTGTACTTGCAGAGCCTGGGGCTTCGGGTGGGTGACACCTCTTATACCCCCGATATAGCACGCAATGCCGTAAAGGAACAGTTGATAGGCGAAAAGGAGGCTGTGCCGGGCACAAAAATTAACATGGGCAGTGCCATAAACCTGGTGTTGGGCAGCGGCGTGGGAGAGGATGACATCAACGTACCCGACTTGGTAGGCATGACGCTGGCCGAGGCACGCCTTTATTTGAGCAATAAGAATATCAATATCAGCACTGTAATTCCGCTGGAAGCGATTGCAGATACAGCCAACGCCTATGTTAACAAACAAAGCCCGATGGCTTACACGGTAACCGCGCCCGGCCAAATGGTGGCGAATAAAATTAGGCCGGGGCAGTTGATTGATATTTGGATAGGTAATACAGCACCGCCAAAAGATACTGTAAACGCGGTGCAGTAAGGGCACTAACAACGAAGCTTGAACTGCTTAGGTAGGGTATAATCACCCGCCCGTTGCTGGCCTTTAATGGCATGATGGCTAAAATGGCAACTGGGGTTAGCAAATATTTACTTGTGCAGGCTTCAGCAGTACTTGGGTATGGGTAAACCGCTACCCGCAGGTACAATTTTAAATTTGGCATAATGCAATGTGCAAAATATAACCAACCACCAAATTATACAGCATGAAGACAATTACCGCAGATGAATTAAAGGCCCGGCTAGATGCAGGGGAGGCCGTAAACCTGTTAGATGTTAGGGAAGATTATGAAAGGGCCGAATATAATATTGGCGGTACCCATATACCCTTGGGTAAGGTGCAAACAATGCAAACAGAAGATATAGAGGGTTGGAAAGATGCTGAGGTGGTGGTGTATTGCCGCAGTGGAAACCGCAGTGGGATGGCCGCTATGTTTTTGGAGCAAAGCGGCTTTACAAACGTAATTAATCTTACCGGCGGTATGCTTACCTGGCGGGATAAGTTTGATAAAAAATAGCTTTTGCATTGGTTTTGAATGGGTTGCCTTTCGAAAGGCTTACAGTGTGCTTGTTAAAACACAGGGGCCTCTAATATTTTGCGCGACCGCATTTTAATTGTATTGTCAATAATTAATATGCGTAAATGGGAATTTTGGCAAGTTGTTGTAAAAAAAACTGGTTCATTTACATAACAGCCCTTACATTTGCAGCGGCAGGTCTTACACGACCAGCTCCTGCTGAACCCTCCCAGGGCCGGAAGGCAGCAAGAGTAGGCGGTTGTAGCGGTGCGATGTAATAAGCCTGCCAATTTTTTTTACCTCTTTCGGGTATGGGTGTAATGGTAACCTAGTATTCATGTATCCCACCGGCCAATACGCTTGATAGTCCTGTTCATTGCCACACATTTATTCACTAAATATCCCTTTGGGAATAAAACTTATGAAATTTTTTATCGACACTGCAAACCTTGCACAAATTAAAGAAGCCAACGACTTAGGCATATTGGATGGCGTTACTACCAACCCCTCCCTAATGGCTAAAGAAGGCATTAAAGGTAAAGATGCCATACTGCAGCACTACAAAACTATTTGCGAATTGGTTGACGGCGATATTAGTGCAGAAGTTGTTTCTACCGATTTTGACGGCATGGTTGCTGAAGGCAAGGTGCTTGCAGCCATACACCCCAACATAGTAGTTAAGGTGCCTATGATTAAAGAGGGCATAAAAGCCATTAAGTGGTTTACCGACAATGGTATACGCACTAACTGCACGCTTATATTTTCAGCAGGGCAGGCAATTTTGGCTGCCAAAGCTGGTGCAGCCTACGTATCCCCATTCATCGGCCGTATTGACGACAGCGGTTGGGAAGGCACTGAGCTGATTGCCCAACTGTCAAATATTTTCAGCATACAGGGTTTTAAAACCGAGATATTGGCTGCATCTATCCGCAACCCCAACCATATTATTAAATGTGCCGAGCTGGGTGCCCATGTTTGCACTTGTCCGCTTGACTCCATATTGGGTTTGCTAAAGCACCCCCTGACAGATATTGGCTTGGCCAAATTTTTGGAGGATGCCAAAAAAACAGCCTAACACAAACGGCCCAACTTTTTATAACGGCCCCTGCAACTTTGCAGGGGTTTTTTTATATCCGGTAGGGTAACTCGTAAAAGCAATAGCTGGTTAAAACCGCAAAGCTGGGCAACAACACTAATTTTTTATATATAACGGTTAAAATTTATCTAAATTTACCCCGCAAAATAATTTTAAAATTTTTGTTGCACCGAGGCAACCTGTTTTTTGTTTGAACGTATTATTTTAGAAACATCTACAATTGAGTATAGCTTTTGAAATCATTAAGCCATATTATAGAAGGCTGTTTGAACAATGACCAGCGCTTTCAAAAAGCGTTGTATGAACAGTTTTATGGGTATTGCTTAAAAATTGTTTTCAGGTACATATACCAATACGACACGGCGGTGGATGTGGTGAATGACGGTTACGTAAAGATGTTTAGGAATTTTAAAAACTTTAAGTGCGAAAACCCCGACGATGTGAACAAGGTTTTTATGGGGTGGCTAAAGCGGATAATGGTAAACACGGCCATTGATGAATTGAGGAGGCAGAATATGATGCCAGATATAGGGGCGATACCGGATGATGTATGGGAGGAGCCCGATAAGTCGGGCAATGCTGACCAAGGTATACTGTATAAGGAATTGGTTAGCCAAGTAAAAAAATTGCCGCCATCGTACCGTGCCGTGTTTAACATGTATGTAATTGACGGTTTTTCGCACCAGGAAATAGCAGACCAGCTGGGTATTTCGGTAGGTACGTCAAAGTCCAGTTTGTCAAAAGCTAGGGTTCATTTACAGAAATACATCAATGAAGATACCCGGGAAATAAATGCAGCATATAAATGACGATATTGATGATTTGCTGAGGAATGCCGCAGAAGATTATCCGCTTAAAATTAGCGGGGCTAATTGGGATACGATTGCAGGCAGGCTGGCAAGTGGCGAGGGCAAAGACGAAATTGCCCCCGTTATTGCTATGCAAACATCTAAAGCGAGGTTTTACAAATATGCAGCCTTGCTATTGCTTATTCCATTGGCCTATATGGCCGCCAGATATGCTGGTTCTGTGGGTAACACTAAACCTTCCTCTGCCCAGGTAGGCACGGGTATAGCAAAGGGTGGCAGCGATGTGCAAACTGGCACTAAAATCACTACAGCACCCGGCAAAGAAAACACGCAAGCAGCACCAGTAAGCGCGGATACTGTATTGGCCAGTAAGATGGTAGCGGTTGCAACAACAAATGTTGGGCAATCCCAAACGGTTTTTAGAATAAAGGCGCATGGTAAGGGTGTTATAGATAGCAGTGCTGCATATAACGGGCAAAACCCGGTACATAATAATAGTTTGGCGCTGGGCCTTAACAAAGATGGTGCAGGTAACAAACTAGGCGACAAAATTTCATCGGAACAAGTGGCCGAAAACCTAAACCCGCAAAGTAGTTCCACAGAAAAAATCGTGGGTACCGAACCTGATATGCTTTCGGGGCATTTGCCAAAAAACAGTGGTGATGCTGCTGCTAATGCTGTTTCGGCATCTGCAACTTCGCCTACTATGCACATAGCCAAACCAAAGCGTTTTTATATAGGCGCCTATGTGGCACCGGAATACACTACCGTTAAGTATCAGCCGGGTAGTAAAATTGGTTTTACTTTTGGCGGTTTATTTGGGTATAAGGTTAGCAAATTTATAAGTTTAGAAGCGGGCATTGCAGTTGGTAAAAAGTATTACACCTCTGATGGAAAGTATTTCAACAGCAATGTAGCTTGGGTGCACGAATGGGACAAGGTACTTTCAATCAGTGGTTATGCCACCCTTACCGAGTTTCCTGTTACCATCAGGTATAATTTTAAGCCCACCAAGGAGGGGAACTTTTTTGTGGCCACAGGGTTGGTGTCGTATGTAGTACACCAAGAAAATTATAACTACCTAGTTGATAAAAACAGTACCGTTTATTCAATAACAAAAACGCCTATTGTATCCACCACAAACTTTCTGTCAGATGTTAGTATCAGCGGTGGGTACCAAAGTTCATTGGGCAACCTGTGTAATTTTAGGATTGAGCCTTATTACCGGTTGCCGTTAAAAGGTATTGGTATTGGCAGTTTGCCCATAACAAGTATTGGGTTGAATATTGGTGTTACAAAAAATATTAAATAAGCGTATTGGTAAAATAATTGAAGTCTGTTTTGTTTTTATGTTTCCCGTAAGTTTAGCCTAGAAAAACACGATCTTGGGGGTTCTTTTTAGAGTGAAAAACTCAGGCCACGCCTACATTAGGCGTGGCTTTTTTATAGCTGCTGTTACAGGTAGGGCAAATAAAAAAGGGCAGTAACCCTTACGGTTACTACCCTTTTTAGCTATTACACGCGGCACCCCTTACTGCACAGCAATCTCTTGCTTCAACGGTGCCTCGCCCTGTATTACAGGCAGGCTAACCTGCAACACGCCATCCACATATTTTGCGCTAATGTTTGCGGTGTCAACGGATGCGTCTAATGCAAACGAGCGTTCAAAACCGCCACGGCTGTATTCCCTGGTTATCCAGTCAGGCCTGGGGAAGCCTTCGGGTGGATAATACGATACCACCAACTCGCTGCCTTTTACTTCCAAGCGAAAGTGTTCTTTAATGCGCCCCGGCGCAAACACCAGCATTTCGTAGGTGTTGTCTGTTTTGTAAATGTTTACGGCTGCCCTTTCCATTGTGCGGGCTTGCAGGTGCCGGTGCCTGCCCCCGTGTTCGCCTTTTGCGGCGGCCCATGACTGATTGTAGTACATGTTGTTCTTCTTTTTTGAAGTGAATAAAAATTGTTATATTGTGGTAGACGGGCGTGTACGTAAAATATTGTAACGGCAAAAACTATATTAACAAGCTGTTGGCGATACGCCCGGGCAATACCACCATGCAACCTTGCGGCATCATATTATTGGCGGCGGGCAAATCGGCCCGCATGGGGCAGGCTAAGCAACTGCTGGTGTACAAGGGTAAAAACTTAGTGCGCCACAGTGTTGAGGCTGCCCTGCAAGCCAGTGTAGGGCCGGTTTTATTAGTAACCGGGGCCAACGCTACCGCAATAGGGCAGGAGGGCTGGGATGCACAGTTGCTGGTGGTGGAGAACACAATATGGATGGAGGGTATAGCTTCTTCCATACGTTGTGGGCTGGCTGCCTTGCTAACAGCTTGCCCAACAATAACCCAAACTATTTTTATGGTGTGCGACCAGCCTTTTGTAACCCCACAACTGCTTAACCAATTGGTATTAGCCCGTAGGGATACGGGTAAGCCAATAATAGCCTGCGCTTACGCCGGCACCGTTGGCACGCCCATGCTGTTTGGTGCGGAATTCTTCCCGCAGTTGATGCTGTTGCAGGGCGATGAAGGTGCTAAAAAACTGGTGCGCCAATACCCGGCACAGATTAGCACCGTAGCCTTTGAGCAAGGCGCATTTGATATTGACACACCTGATGATTTTACTTGGTTAAGCAATTTGTAAATGGCCGTTGCCCATGGCCATTGCTGTGCTGGGTGTTGGGGTACGTTGTGTGGGCAGGTGTTTGCTGAAAAGCATACAAAATGGTATATTGAATCTTAGAAGCCACAAATTGATGATAAAATATTGCATAATCGCATCGGCCTGCCTTTTTTCCAGCTTGGCCAAAGCAACGCCCCCAAATGACACTGCCATGTTACGCCAGCATATATTAACTGAAATGGCCAAACAACCCCAAGGGTATTTTGCCGTGGCTTTTAAAAACCTAGCCACGGGGGAAACGTTTTTTCTACATGGGCAGGATAATTTTCATGCGGCCAGCACCATGAAAACACCCGTTTTGATAGAAACATATAAGCAGGCTGCCGAACACAAGTTTTCGTTGGCAGATTCCATTTTGGTGCATACCTCCTTCAATAGCATTTACGACGGTAGCAGCTATCTGCTAGACTCGGCCACCGACAGTGAAAAAGACCTTTATTTTAAAGCAGGTACCAAGTTGCCCATTGCCGAATTGTTGTTTAGGATGATTACCAAAAGCAGCAACCTGGCAACCAACCTGATAATTGAGCTGGTGGGAGCCAGCAATGTGATGGCCACCCTGCATGCCATGGGTATAAACGAAATACATGTATTACGCGGTGTGGAGGATAACAAGGCTTTTGCCCACGGGTTGAATAACTCGGTTACCGCTTATGGCCTTTTACAGGTGTTTGAGCAGATAGCCAACGGTAAAGCCGTTAGCCAACAGGCCTGCGATGGCATGATTGATATTTTAGAACACCAGTTTTTTAGGGATGTTATACCGGCAAAACTACCGCCCGGTGTAAAGGTGGCCAACAAAAGCGGTTCCATCACCGGCGTTTGCCACGATTCGGGCATCGTGTTCCTGCCCGATGGCAGAAAATATGTTTTGGTACTGTTGTCAAAAGACATACCTGATTATGCCGCCGCCGCAGACATTCTGGCCAACGTATCCAAAATGCTGTACAACCATGTGGTGGGTAAATAAACGGGAGTGGCCAAGGCAGCAAGATGTGTGAGGCTTTAAGCAAATAGCAGCCGTTCAAATGCTTAAAGCCTCACACATAAAATGCCCAATGAAATTCAGCAGATTTGGAGATTTTGGTAACCAATTAATCAAGGCAGTTCTCCTACTCCTGCGCCCAATAATCTAACACCAGTGGCTTTTCCAAATGGGGTCTCAAAATGGCTACAAAAGCGGTATGGGCGGGGTCAACCAAGTAGTCGTTGCGGTCTTTCTCGCTGGTAAAGGTTACAAAAAAACAATGGGTTAGGCTGTCGTTCAGCTTTTCGGGGCTATTGTTGGTACCCCACTCAAAGCTTTTAATGGTGTGTATTTGTTTGGGCAGTTGCCTAAAACCGTCCACAATTTGCTTAATGTCCGCATCGGTGGTGCCGGGTTTAAATGTAAACATTACTACATGCCGTAGTAGCTTGTGTTGTGTTTGTGCTGAAGCCATGGTTATGCCAATTACGGTTAAGGAGATGAATGTTGACAGTATGATTTTTTTCATGTCAGGCAATTTTTGCTAAAGCTACACATTAATGTGTTACGGCGAGTAGTTTGGGGTGTTGCTTTAGTCCATTGTTATTGGCCGATGGTCCATGGCAAGCAGTACCGCTGAGCGGAGCCTGCCTTTGTCATTACTAGGTTGTAAAGCGTGAATTTTCAAATAGCCATTTTCGCTGCATATAAATATCCGCTACAACACTGCATTGCAATTCAGTAACTTTTTTACCTTTACCAACTTAAATAGTAGCGTATGCCATCTTTCGATATAGCCAGCAAGGTTGACCAGCAAACATTAGACAATGCCATTAACGTAGTTAAAAAAGAAATCAGCAACCGGTTTGATTTTAAGAATTCGCCCGTTGTTATTGAGCTGGATAAAAAAGAGTACATCATTAAGGTAGAGGTGGAGAGCGACATGAAAATGAAGCAGCTGATTGATGTAATTATCAGCCGCAGTATGAAGCAGGGTATTGAGCCGAGTGCCTTTAACTTTGAAAAAGACGCCTACCCCAGCGGCAAAGTGGTAAAAAAGGAAATACCGGTTACCAACGGCCTTAAGCAGGATGATGCCAAAAAGGTGGTGAAAACCATAAAAGACAGCGGCCTTAAAGTACAGGTGCAAATTATGGACGACATAGTACGCGTTACGGGTAAAAAAATTGATGACTTGCAGGAAGTCATCGCACTGCTGCGGGCCTCATCCCTTGGGCTGCCGTTACAGTTTATCAATATGAAATAGCGGTATACCGCAAGTTAAGGCAGTAAGCGCCACCAAATGGCAGCCCAGCAATTTGGTGGCGCTTCGCTATTTATAAGGGCTTCGTTTCTTTGCCATGCTGTTTGGTAAGCGACCGGGTGTTTTCTGTGGCCACCTCCTCCACAAACACCGCATAGTCGTTCGGGTATATCTGCCGGCCTTTGTATTTGGCATATTCCTTTGTAAATGCCGCGCCAAAATACAGGATGATAGAGGAATAATATACCCATAAAAGTATAATTAGCACCGACCCCGCAGCCCCGTAAGAGCTGGATATTCTTGTTTTGGCCATGTAAAACGTAATTAAAAACTTACCCAGCATAAACAGCAATGCGGTAACTATGGCCCCAGCGCGCACATCCCGCCACTCAATTTTTGCGTCGGGCAGCACTTTAAAAATAATACCAAACAAAAAGCTTATCACCAAAAAGGTAAGTAACAGGTTTAAAAAATAGGCCAGTTGGGCTTGCAAGCCCGGGAAGAATTGAATTATTGTTGCTGAAAACGCGTCCATCAGGGTGTTTATGCACAGCGACACCAACAAAATAAAGCCCAGGCTTAGCAGCATTGAAAAGCTTATTAACCGGTTTAATAGCAGCTTAATTAGCCCTTTTTGTGGTTTTATCCGCAATTGCCATATAAAATTAATGGAGTCTTGAATTTGTGTAAAAATACCGGAAGCGGCGATAACCAACGAGATGATGCCTATAACCGAGGCTGCCACATTGGCTTTTGACATGGTGGCATTTTTAATCATGTCTTGTATTTGGGTGGCGGCCGTGGGGCCCACAAAATAACGGATTTGTAAAAAAATGCGGCCTTCAATGGCAGCTTTGCCCAAAAAAAGGTCGCACAGCCAAATAATTATAATCAGTAGGGGTGCCATGGCAAATATGGTACAGTAGGCCAAGGCAGCGCTTAAAGTGGTAATTTTATAGGTTGAAAAATCAGCAATGGTTCGTTTTAATAGTGCCCAATAGTTTTTAAATGTCAGGTTCATATTTTGTGTAGTATAATTTCTTTACCAATTTGCTTTACTATGGCAACCGCAATGCCAAATTAGCGGCGGAATTGTTTTTTGCCATAAATTTCATTTGTTTTGCATGTTTATTACCCTTAACTTCGCGCCTCAAATTAAAACAATACGGCAAAATCCGTATTACCTTAAATATACTATTATGAAAGAAGGTATCCATCCAAAAAGTTACAAATTTGTAGTGTTTAAAGATATGAGCAATGGCCATACCTTTTTAGGCCGCTCCACTGCAGGCGGTAAAGAAACCATTACTTGGGAAGACGGGAAAGACTACCCGGTTATCAAGTTGGAAATTTCGAACACCTCGCATCCCTTCTATACTGGCAAAAACATGCTGGTTGACACGGCAGGGCGTATTGACAAATTCAAAAAACGTTACGCAAAAAAATAAACGTTCAAAAAGAATTGAAAAGCGAATCCCTCCGAAAAGTGTACACTCATCGGGGGGATTTTGTTTTTACCAATCCCAAATAATAGTCAAATACTTTAATATCAACGGTAATGAGCCAAGAAACGAGTTATCCAAAGGAGAAAATCAACATACTTTTTTTAGAGAATATCAGCGACAAAGCAGTGCAGCATTTTAAAAATAATGGCTACGTTAATGTAAAAAAGCTAAGCGGGGCAGTTAGCGAGGACGAGTTGATACATGAAATTAAAGATGTACACCTATTGGGCATCCGCTCAAAAACACAGATTACCGAAAAGGTATTGGATGCCGCCCAAAAGTTACAGGCCATCGGGTGTTTTTGCATAGGTGTAAACCAGGTAAACCTTAAGGCGGCCACCAAGCATGGCGTGGTGGTGTTTAACGCACCCTACAGCAATACCCGCAGTGTGGCCGAGCTGGTGATAGGCCTTTCCATCATGCTTATACGCCGCATACCCGATAAAAACAAAGCTGCCCATGAAGGTATTTGGAACAAAGAAGCTAAAGGCAGCTTTGAATTACGGGGCAAAACATTGGGCTTGGTGGGTTATGGTAATATTGGCAGTCAGGTAAGTGTGCTGGCCGAGGGCTTGGGGATGAAAGTGGCATTTTATGATACCGAAACCAAGCTGCCTTTGGGCAATGCCCACGCTTGCAGCAGCTTGGAAGAACTGGTGGGCATGGCCGAGGTTGTTAGCCTGCATGTACCTGAGACGAAACAAACCAAAAACCTTATCAGCGACGAAATATTGGCCCATTTTAAAAAAGGCGGCATATTAATAAACTACGCAAGGGGAGAAGTGGTAGACTTAGAGGCTTTGGCCAAACACCTTAAGGCCGGGCATTTGGGCGGTGCGGCCATTGACGTGTACCCTTGGGAGCCCGAGAAAAACGGTGACCGTTTTGAAAGCCCTTTGCAAGGCTTATCAAATGTTATACTAACGCCGCATATTGGTGGTTCCACCGAAGAGGCGCAGGAAAATATTGGCGAGGATGTAAGCAGCAAACTGTTTAATTATTTGGAAAAAGGCATCACCAACGGTTCGCATACGGTGCCTGCCATAGGCTTGCCGCCGGTAGAAGGTGCGCACCGTATTTTACACATTCACAATAACGTACCGGGGGTGCTGGGTGCCATTAATACCCAATTGTATAACCACAACATCAATATCGTGGGCCAATACTTAAAAACCAATGAAGACATTGGTTATGTTGTGCTGGACGTAGACAAAGCGTTAAGTAAACAGGCCTTGGAGCTGTTGAAAGAAGTGAAAGAAACCATTAAGGTTAGGTTGGTGTATTAAAACCTGGCTGTACTGAATTGTTGGTTGAGCAAAATGGCTTTGCCAAAATCGCAGGGGCGATGGGTTGTATGCCATTTATGGTATTTTAGTGTATGCGGCCTCCTCCAATAGCTTTTGGCTTTGGGGGAAGAATACACCGCATTTGCGCCAATGCTAAGTGTTTACGGCCTTACTGCTTTTTTCGGAACGACCCTGCTTATTGGCCCAGCATTAAATTACCCAAAATGCCATTGGGTAACACTTGTTTACCCCATGGCTTTTGCCAATAACTATTTGTAAAGCATGCGGGGTTAATAACCGGTAGTGTAGTACATGCAGGCCAAGCCTACCACCCACATATACAATGTCATCCATATGAAACCAAACCTATATTGTCTATTTGTACTGTTGGGTTGTAGCCTGCATGCCCTGGGCCAGGCAGACCCTATTCCGCTACCCATATTTGACGGTAAAACATTTGCAGGTTGGCAGGGAGACACCATACGTACATGGCGCATAGAGAACGGCGCAATAATAGGTGGCTCGCTTAACCAGACAGTGCCCCACAATGATTTTTTAAGCACCATTGCCAGCTACGGTAATTTTGACCTTAGCCTACAATGTAAGCTGGTGGGTACCGGGTTTGTAAATGCCGGCGTGCAATTTCATAGCCAACGAATGGTAAACCCGGCTTATGAAATGGTTGGTTACCAGGCCGATGTAGGGGACGGTTATTGGGCCAGCCTGTATGATGAATCTAGGCGCAATGTGACCATTGTTAGGCCCGACAGTTTGCTGATGGCTAAAATTTTGAGGGTAAACGAGTGGAATGATTACCGGATTAGGTGCGAAGGCAGGCGCATACGCATTTGGCTGAATGGCAGCCAAACAGTTGATTATACCGAGCCAGACCCCGCCATTGTTCATACTGGCTTAATCGCATTACAAGTGCATGGTGGGGGAAAAACTGAGGCTTCGTATAGAAATATTCGTGTTACATCGTTTTAACAGAAGGGGGGAGGCGCTCATATTTCGCTATAAGTCCAACTCGTCATTTCTATCGGTCAATCTCGCCCCCTGCAACCTGTAACCAGCATCCTGCAACCAATATTCCCCTGCCAAATTGCCTGCTTTTGCACATGCGCACGGTTTTTGAAATAAAAAATATATGATATGCAAAAGTATTGTACCTTTGCACACTTTTATAAATCATGCCGTAACATGACGTTAGCTGCCCTGTAAGGCGGCGGCGAACTGCATGTGGCCTATTAAATTGGTAGAACACATGAAATTATCACAATTTCGATTTGACCTTCCGCTTAACCTTATTGCCCAAAACCCTACCAAGCGCCGCGAAGATGCCCGTATGATGGTGGTACACCGCAAAACAGGCAACATTGAGAACAAACACTTTAGAGACATTCTGGATTATTTTGACGATAAGGATGTGTTTGTGGTAAACAACACCAAGGTTTTTCCTGCACGCATGTATGGCCGCAAGGAAAAAACAGGCGCTAAAATTGAAGTGTTTTTGCTGCGCGAGCTCAACAAGCCCAACCGCCTTTGGGATGTGATTGTTGACCCAGCCCGTAAAATACGCGTGGGCAACAAGCTGTACTTTGGCGACAATGACGAACTAGTAGCCGAAGTAATTGACAACACCACCAGCCGCGGCCGTACCATCCGCTTTTTGTGGGATGAGGATGATGACAGCTTTAAAAAAATGCTGGAGTTTTTAGGCGAAACACCACTGCCCAAATATATTAAGCGCAAACCCGACGAAGAAGATAAAGAGCGTTACCAAACCGTATACGCCAAGCACGAGGGTGCCGTTGCCGCACCTACGGCAGGCATGCACTTTAGCAAGGAGCTGATTAAGCGCTGCGAAATTAAAGGCATACGATTTGCGGAGCTGACGCTGCATACTGGCCTTGGTACCTTCCGCCCGATTGAGGTAGAAGACCTAAGCAAACACAAAATGGATGCGGAGTATTACAAAATTGATGAGGAAGCTTGCAAAATTGTAAACAAAGCCAAGGAAACCAACCACCGCATCTGCAGCATAGGCACCACCACCATGCGTGCCATGGAAACCAGCTTTACCGCACAAAAGCTGCTGAAACCCAGCGAAGGTTGGACCAACCATTTCATACACCCGCCGTACCAGTTTAGCGTGGCCGACAGCTTGGTAACCAATTTCCACCTGCCTAAAACCAGCCTACTGATCATGACCTGCGCCTTTGCCGGTTACGACCTTGCCATGGAAGCCTACAAACGCGCCATTAAAGACAAATACCGCTTTTTTAGCTATGGCGATGCGATGTTGATGCTGTAACTGGGGAGTCAGGAAGTGGGGAAGTCCGAAAGTCCGAAAGACGGGAAGACTGGAAGATAGAATACATAGCGGGTAGCAATACCACTAGATAAAGAAGCCAATAAAATTAGCTTGGGATAAATTACCCTGCTGATTTTGTTGGTTTTTTTTATGGT
>Ga0007810_1000359_pt1 | contig 13710 bp, 10 predicted proteins | sample CryBogCBE15Jun09_FD_71193 | JGI IMG/M metagenome (GOLD analysis project Ga0007810, IMG submission 71193) | Freshwater microbial communities from Crystal Bog, Wisconsin, USA - CBE15Jun09 | ecosystem: Environmental > Aquatic > Freshwater > Lake | place: Crystal Bog, Wisconsin, USA | collected...
TTATCGCTTAAGGGTTTCTCTACGAGGTTTTAGGTGGTTGGTAAGGTAAAAGCTTACCAAGCCGATAATGCCTAGCCGGTCTGAGAGGACGATCGGCCACATTGGGACTGAGACAAGGCCCAAACTTATTTAAGGCAGCAGTGGGGAATATTGGACAATGGGGGAAACCCTGATCCAGCAATATTACTAGGGTGATTAACGACTGTAAAAATAACCAGGTCGTAAAACTCTGTTGCCAAAAGAGATAATGCCATCTTTTGGAAAAGTAGCCCCGGCTAATCTCGTGCCAGCAGCCGCGGTAATACGAGAGGGGCGTGCGTTATTCATACGAACTTGGCGTAAAGCGTCTTTAGGCGGTTCTTCGTCAGTTAGCAACTAAAGTTCAGAACGTAATTCTGGAATGTTTGCTAAGACGGTTTTTCTAGAGTTTATTCGGGGTTAGTAGTATTTCTTCAAGAGGGTTAAAATCCGTAGAAAGAAGAGAGAGTTCCATGGGTGAAAACAACTAACTAGTTTAAACTGACGCTCAAGGACTAAAGCGTAGGTAGCGATCGGGATTAGAGACCCCGGTAGTCTACGCCCTGACTTATGAAAGTGAAACGTCAGATCTTTTCTGATATTAAAGCTAACGCGTTAAACTTTCCGCCTGAGGAGTACGACCGCAAGGTTGAAACTCAAAGGAATTGACGGGGGTCTTTTAAAAACGGTGGAACATGTGGTTTAATCTGATAATCCGCGTAAAACCTTACCAGTTACTACTAGGTGTTGCATGGCTGTCGTCAGCCCGTGTCGTGAGACGTGTCGTGAAAACGCGTAACGGGCGGAACCCTTACTTGTAATTGCTAACTTCATATATAAATTTATTAAGTGCACTTTACAAGATTTCTTAAGTTCTTAAACAAACTTTTTTTTATAAAAAATTTGATATTTTAAGAATTTTTGAGGAAGAGAGGATGAGGTCAAGTCGTCATGGCCTTTATAAACTGGGCTACGCATGTGTTACAATGGTTATGACAAAGAGTAGCAATGGAGACAATCCGGAGCAAATCTCAAAAAAGTAACCTTAGTTCGAATTGTAGGCTGCAATTTGCCCTACATGAAGCTGGAATCGTTAGTAATCGTAGATCAGCACGCTACGGTGAATATTTTGGGGCCTTGTACACACCGCCCGTCACGTCAGGGAAGTAAAATCGGCTCGAAGTGTACGAAATTTGCGAAAACATTAAATATTTCTTTTTCACATGAAAAATGATGTTTAAATTTTAGCTAAATAGAGGCATGACAGACGAATTTATAACCGTGATGAAGTCGTAACAAGGTAATCGTAGGGGAACCTGCGGTTGAATTAAGAATTGTTCAAGAGGAAAGTATTATTAATAACAAAATTAAATCAATAAAAATAAACTATATGTTAACTAAATTTTTTCCTAATATATTACAATATACAGTTTTAGAAAAAACCCATTTTAAAGTTGCACCTAAAGATATTTGAAATTTTTTATTCTTTTTAAAAATGCATACCAATACTTTATGTTCTCAAATGATCGATTTATCTATGATTGATTATCCTGAACGTAAATATCGTTTTGAAATTTTTTATTTATTACTTTCATTAAAATATAATTCACGTTTTGTTGTAACTTCTTATACCAAAGAAGGTACTTATTTCGATTCTGTGACCAGTATTTATCCTGCTGCAGGTTGATACGAGAGAGAAGCTTGAGATATGTTTGGATTATTTTTTAAAAATCATGCAGATTTAAGACGTATTTTAACAGATTATGGTTTTAAAGGGCATCCGTTGCGTAAAGATTTTCCTATGACAGGTTTTGTTGAAGTTCGTTATGCTGATTCTTTAAAACGTATAGTTTATGAAAAAGTTAGTTTAACTCAAGAATATCGTGTTTTTACTTTAGATAATTCTTGAGCAGATACTTCAGGATTTTAATTTCACATAATGTTAGAATTACAGAATAAAATTGTATTACAATTTCGTCTAAAAGCATATCATTCTTATTATTTAAATCGTTTTGTTATTTTAATAAAAACACATTTAAATAAGACGCAATATTTAACAGTATCTTGTGTGTCTTTACCAAAGACTTACGAACGTTTTACTATTTTAAGATCTCCTCATGTAGACATACGTGCAAGAGATCAATTCGAGCGTATTACACACAATAAATTGTTTACGATTTCTTTTTATTCTAATGAGTCAAATTTAAAAGAAACGATTATGCGTATAACCACCATATTTCAAAATTATGCTTTAGGGTTAGATGTTTCAATGACATCACAAATTAAATAATTAAAAAAAATTTAAGTTTAGATAGCTCAGTCGGTAGAGCGAAAGACTGAAAATCTTTAAGTCGGCGGTTCGATCCCGCCTCTAGACAATTTTATATTTATATGGAATTAAATAATTCAAAAGACATTTTAATTTTTTTTCAACAAATGAAACAATTTTTTATTAAAAAAGGAAAAAAAGAAACAATAGAAAATTATTTTCGTAAATTTCTTATTTCTAGGGCAAAATCAAATAAAACTAATTTTTATGAGGTTTTAACTAAATCTGTATTAAACTCAACTCCTTTTGTAAAATTAAAGTCAAAAAAAAGACGAAAATTTACTATACATAAAATACATCCTATGGAAAAAGATTGAGCCAGAAGAAAAGCTTTAGGTGCTTTTACTAAAACAGTTAAAAATCAAAAGGCAAAAAACTTTGGATTAATTTTAGATAAAGAATTTGAATTGTTATATTCAGGTAAAAGTAATGTTCAAGCACAACGAGATGAATATCATCGTACAGCTTTAAAAGCAGCGCCTTTTAAATGACGTAAACTTTTGATTTCAAAAGCTATTAAGGTAGCAAGTTAACTTTATTTTAAACCCTTTTTAAACAATAAAATTATATTATTATATTTAACGAATATCCATTAATGGTAAATGGTCTGCCTTCCAAGCAGCTAATATGGGTTCGATTCCCATTATTCGTATATTATTAGCTTAAAATCTTGAGTAGCTCAGGGGTAGAGCAAATGACTGTTAATCATTAGGTCGCTGGTTCAAATCCAGCCTTAAGAGATTTTTAAATTTATAAAATTTTTAAATTACAAAAGGCAAAAAGCGGATGCCTAGGACATAAGACCGGACGTAAAAATTACGAAAATGATGTATAACAGTTTTACTATGACATACATCTTTCCATAAGGAAAACCTTCCAATAATTGGAGATTTAATTGTAAAATTAGATTGTAAAGCAAGTGAAGTGAAACATCTCAGTAACTTGTAAAGGAATAAATCAACGGAGATTTCGTGAGTAGTGGTGAGCGAAAGCGAAAAAAGTTATGTAAATATTTAAAGCGAAGTTTTTATTGTAAAAAAACCTTAGAAGGTAAAAGTCCTGTAGCAAATAAATACTTACATTTTAAGTAAAACAAAACACGTTAAATTTTGTTTGAAGATCGGGGGACCACCCTCGAAACTTAAACCAATCTTATGTTTCGATAGTGAACAAGTACCGTGAGGGAAAGGTGAAACAGAACCGTAAAGGAGAGTGAAAAAGTTACTGAAACTTTTTGCTGACAAACAATGGGAGCTTTAATAAAAAGTGACCTTGTACCTTTTGCATAATGGGCTAGCAACTTCTTTTTTCTTGCGAGCTTAAGTCGTAAGACGTAGGCGTAGTGAAAACGAGTTTGAAAAAAGCGTTAAGTAAGAAGAAAGAGACTCGAAACCAAGTGATCTACTCATGAGCAGGTTGAAGCTTGCTTTAAAAAGCCGCGGAGGACCGAACACACATATGTGGCAAAATATGGTGATGATTTGTGAGTAGGGGTGAAAGGCTAATCAAACTTGGTAATAGCTGGTTTTCCGCGAAATCTATTGAAGTAGAGTCTTTTATAGTATTATTTTGGGGTAGAGCACTCAATGGATGAGGGGGGTTTTATACCCTACCGACTTCAAGGAAACTCCGAATACAAAATAACAATATAAAGGAAACAGATTCCGGGCGCAAAGGTCCGGAATCGAGAGGGAAACAGCCCAGATCGTTCGCTAAGGTCCTAAAGGAAAATCTAAGTGATAAAGAAGCTAATTATGCGTTTACAGCAAAGAGGTAGGCTTGGAGGCAGCCATCCTTGAGAGAGTGCGTAATAGCTCAATTGCCCAGCATTTTTACTTCGAAAATATATAGGGACTCAAGATTTCATACCGAAGCAACGAATTCAATTAGAATTGGATGGTAGCGGAACGCTCTGGAAATATTTTAAGTATTTTTGTAAAAAAATATGGTGTACCAGAGATGACAATGCTAGCATGAGTAACGACAAATAATGTAAATTTAAAAACATTATCGCCGAAAGTTCTAGGTTTTCAGAGAAAGGATAATCCGCTCTGAGATAATCGGTCTTTAAGGAAATATGAGCGAAAGCTATTTCTAATAAGATATTTTTTGTTCAAACATCATTAAGGTAAAAATTTTTTTCTTTTAAGAATAAGAACTTAAAGTAAAAATTTGATCTTCGAGAAATATATGATAAGCAAAAAACCGTACTAAAACCGACACAGGTGAACAGATTGAATAAATTAAGGCGCTTGAGAGAATCATACTGAAGGAACTCGGCAAAAAGGCTCTGTAACTTCGGGAAAAGGAGTACCAATTAAAATTATGTGACAATAATTTTTTAGCGGTGACACCAAAGAGGAGGGGGCGACTGTTTAGTAAAAACACAAGACTCTGCAAAATTGTAAAATGATGTATAGGGTCTGACACCTGCCCGGTGCTGGAAAGTGAAAAGAATATGTGAAAGCATTGAATCTAAGCTCCAGTAAACGGCGGCCGTAACTCTGACGGTCCTAAGGTAGCGAAATTCCTTGTCGGGTAAGTTCCGACGCGCATGAGTGGTGTAACGACTTCCTCGCTGTCTCCAGTATGAACTCAGTGAATTTGAAATGTCCGTGCAGATGCGGACTATTTGTAGCTAGACGGAAAGACCCCGTGCACCTTGACTGGATCTCTGCATTGCTGCTGAAAAAAGAATGTGTAGTTTAGGTGGGAGCCTTTGAAATTTTCTCTTTGAGATAAATTAGGCGACAGTGAAAGACCACCCTTTCTTTATTTTAAAGGCTAATCTATATTTAGAGACAATGCATGGTTGCTAGTTTGACTGGGGCGGTCTCCTCCTAAAGAGTAACGGAGGTGTACAAAGGTAAGCTCAAGCCGGTTAAATCGGCTGTGGAGCGCAAGGGTAAATGCTTGCTTGACTGCAAAACAGACATGTTGAGCAGAAACGAAAGTTGGTCTTAGTGATCCGACGATTTTTTGTGGGAAAGTCGTCGCTCAACGGATAAAAGGTACGCCGGGGATAACAGGCTAATGACTCTTGAGAGCTCCTATCGACGGAGTCGTTTGGCACCTCGATGTCGGCTCATCGCATCCTGGAGCTGAAAAAGGTTCCAAGGGTTGGGCTGTTCGCCCATTAAAGCGGTACGCGAGCTGGGTTTAGAACGTCGTGAGACAGTTCGGTCCCTATCTACTACAAACGTTGGAAAATTGAGAGATGCTGACCCTAGTACGAGAGGACCGGGAAAGGATAACCTCTGGTGGATCGGTTGTTTTACTAAAAGCATAGCCGAGTAGCTACGTTATATCGAAAGAATTGCTGAAAGCATATAAGCAAGAAATTGAGCTCAAGATAAGTTTTCCTTAATATCGGTAGAAGACTACTACCTAAAATATGATAGGTTTCGCGTGTAAGAATTGAAAAATTTTAAGCGTAGAAATACTAATGAAATTAAAATTGTAAAAAATTTTATAAAATAGTTTTATCTTCGAATGGAAAAAACCTTTTCTTTACTCTATTCTTTAAATAATTGATCACCGCTTGATCAATACGATGACATGAGTTGAACTTTATATAACTCTGTATTTGAAAGTACAAAAACTTACGGTCTTTATACTTTTGAATTAGAATACGATATGTTTACTTTATGATCACGTAATGGGGCATTTGTTTCTTACTTTGGACATGGTAGCGCTTTATTTTTCCTTGTATTAATGATTGCGTTAGGATATACATTAAGTCAATATAACTTTTTACAAGATTTTTCTATGATGTTCTTGTTAGGATTTATTCACTTAATTACAGTTTCAGCAGTATTTTTTTGATTTGATGATTTTGTATTCAGTACTATCACTGGATCAAAAGAAATGTTTGATTTAGCAAAATTAACTAATACTTTTGATTTTGTAAACTCATCTTATATTTTAGGGGAAGTTCAAACTCATTTTATTCCTCAAATTAATTTATCTGTTGTTTTCGATGAAAATTTTATTACATTTTTAGCTGGATTTTTTCTTTTAGGAGGATCTGAAGCGGAAGAAGACGAGAATTTTATTCTTGAAGAAGAAGAAAGTGATTTCGTAGAAGATATTGTTGCTCCAATTTTTATGACTAATCTTGGAAAAAACGTAGAAGATAACGGGGCCCTTTTTTTAAAACTTAACACTGTGTTTGCTTTTGTGTTATTTAATAATATAATTGGGATGATTCCATACTCTAATACTGCTACTAGTAGTTTGATTTTAACTTTTTGAGTGGCATTATCTGTATTCGGTTCATTAATCTATCTTATGATTCGTAAACATGGAGTAAATTATTTATTTGCTCTTTTTATGCCTTCAGGAGTACCTGTAGCACTTTTACTTCTTTTAATTCCAATTGAATTTATTTCATTTACTTTTAGATTAGTTAGTCTTTGCGTTCGTCTTTTCGCGAATATGTTTGCAGGACATACCTTATTTAAAGTATTAATTGGATTTAGTTGAAGTATGTTATTAATTGGAGATGTTTTACTTTTAGTAAACTTATTTCCTATTGCTGTGTTATTCGTATTAACTTTCTTAGAACTTGGAGTTGCGGTTATTCAAGCTTACGTTTTTGTAACTTTAACTGCTATGTACTTGAAAGATATTTTTGTAGCTCCGCATTAATTAAATTTTAATTCATAAATAAAAATGCCACAATTAGATATCGATTTATTTGATGATTTTTTATTTTTTGCTTTTATAGCTTTATTATTTGGTTTTGGTGATGATGAAAGCGAAGAGAGTCTTGTTGAAATGGCTACTGACTCTTTTTTAGCAGAGTTCTATTTACGTAATAAAAAAGAACTCATTGCCCAAAAATCATTGGTAAAAGAACTTGTTGTATCTTCAGTTGTACATACAGGACGCCAATAGATTCTTTTATAATTTATATATTTTATTTTTAAATTAATATTATAATGTCAAGTTTAATCATTAAAAGATCAATTAAACATCCATTTCATATTGTTGACCCAAGTCCATGACCTTATTTAGTGTCAATTTCAGCATTTCAAATGCTTTTAGGGCTTACTCTTTATATGCATTATTATCAAAAAGGTTTACTTATTTTAACTTTAGGGTTAATTTGTACTGTAATTACTACATGTCTTTGATGACGTGATATTGTACGTGAAGCAACTTATGAAGGACACCATACTTTAATTGTTCAAAACGGGCTTCGTTTTGGTATGGTACTTTTTATTGTTTCTGAAGTAATGCTCTTTTTTGCGTTCTTTTGAGCATATTTCCATAGCTCACTTAACCCAGTTCCAGAAATTGGTGCGGTTTGACCTCCAAAAGGAATTGAAGTTATTAATCCTTATTTAATTCCGTTGTTAAATACAACTTTACTCTTAACTTCAGGAGCTTCTTTAACATGATCACACTCAGCATTAATTGGGGGGTATCGTATTGAAGCTATTTCAGGTTTAATTATGACTATGATTTTAGCAACTATTTTTACACTTTTTCAAGTATATGAATATTTTAATGCTCCGTTTAATATTTCTGATGGGATTTATGGTTCAACTTTTTATATGTTAACTGGTCTTCATGGGTTTCATGTTATTGTAGGTACACTTTTTTTAGGTGTATCTTTATGACGTCTTTCTGAGAATCATTTTACGAGATCTAATCACATTGGGTACGAATGCGCCGCATGATATTGACATTTTGTTGACGTAGTGTGAATTTTCCTCTTTATTGTTGTTTATATTTGAGGAGAAGGAGTTTAATTTTTTTATTTTAAATTTATTAATCGGGGGAATAGCTCAATGGTAGAGCGTTGGTCTGTCTAACCAAAGGCTGCGAGTTCAACTCTCGTTTCTCTCGTTCGGAGCATAGCACAGTGGAATTAGTGCACTTGATTTGGGATCAAGAGGTCATAGGTTCGAATCCTATTGCTCCGAAACCTTAGCAGGGTGTGGTAAAAGTAGCCAGACGGGCTCATTCCCCGTAAGTAAAGGTGCAATTCCTTTCTCTGCCAAATAAAGAGTAGTAATGTTTTTTTATATCGAAACAATAATTTCATTTTTAGCAATGCTTGTTCCTCTTCTTTTAGCGGTAGCTTTTTTTACGCTATATGAGCGTTTAATTTTAGCCGCGTTACAAAGACGTCAAGGACCTAATATCGTAGGGTTTTATGGTTTATTTCAACCAATAGCTGACGGACTTAAACTTTTTGTAAAAGAATCTATTGTACCAAAAAGTTCAAATGGTATGTTATTTATTTTTGCTCCAATATTTACTTTTGGTTTAGCAATCGCAGGATGAGTCGTATTGCCATTAGGTGATGGGGCTCTTTTGTGTGATTTTAGATTAAGCTTATTATATGTATTTATGTTATCATCATTAGGTGTACATACTATTATTATGGCCGGATGATCAAGTAATTCAAAATATGCATTTTTAGGGGGTTTACGCTCAGCAGCTCAAATGATTTCATATGAAATTTCATTAGGTTCAGTGATTTTGGCCGTATTAGTAGTTGCTAGAACACTTAATTTTTCTTCTATCATTGATAGTCAAAAAACTGTTTGATATGCTTTACCTTTATTACCTATTTTTGTTTTGTTTTTTATTTGCGCTTTAGCGGAAACTAACAGACATCCATTTGATCTTCCAGAAGCAGAAGCAGAATTAGTTTCAGGATATAATGTGGAATATTCTGCTATGGGTTTTGCTTTATTTTTTTTAGCTGAATATAGTAATATTATCTTAATTTCTGCTGTAACTACACTTCTTTTTTTAGGTGGGTGAGCACCATTTTTTGATTTTATGCCTTTTACTTTAATTCCAGAAACTGTAAATTTTGCAATAAAAACAATGTTTTTTATTACTTTATTTATTGTCGTTAGAGGAACGTTACCTAGATATAGATATGATCAATTAATGCGTCTAGGTTGAAAAGTATTTTTACCTTTCGGATTAGCATTTTTCTTATTTTATGCTAGTTTACTTTTAGCTCTTAATAGTGGAGTTGAGCTTATTAATTAAGTATTATCTAAAAAATTTTTAGTCTAAAATTTAAGCATTTTAACGTTAAATTTTAAAAGTTTTGTTTTATTTATTTTAATATTATATAATCTTTTATGAGCGAATTAGCATATTCTAATCAAGGTTGATCAGCGTCAGTAAGACGTTGATTTTTTTCAACTAATCACAAAGATATTGGAACTCTTTATTTTATTCTTGGAGCTTTTTCTGGAATTATTGGGACAGCTATGTCTATCATAATTCGTATGGAATTAGGTGGGGTTGGTCCTCAAATTTTACAAGGAAATAATCAACTTTATAATGTTATTATTACTGCCCATGCAGTTATTATGATTTTTTTCATGGTTATGCCTATTCTTATTGGGGGATTCGGAAATTGATTTGTACCTTTAATGATCGGTGCACCTGATATGGCATTTCCACGTATGAATAACATTAGTTTTTGATTATTACCACCAGCACTTCTTTTACTTCTTTTATCAGCTTTAGTTGAAACTGGAGCAGGAACAGGATGAACTGTATATCCTCCTTTATCATCTATTCAAGCCCATTCAGGTCCTTCAGTAGATCTTGCAATTTTTAGTTTTCATCTTTCAGGGACAAGTTCTATTTTAGGTTCAATTAATTTTATTGTTACAATATTTAATATGCGCGCACCAGGACTTTTCATGCATAAATTACCTTTATTCGTGTGAGCTGTGTTAGTTACTGTATTCTTATTGTTATTATCATTACCTGTATTTGCAGGGGCTATTACTATGCTTTTAACTGATCGTAATTTTAACACAAGTTTTTACGATCCAGCTGGAGGAGGAGATCCGGTACTTTATCAACATCTTTTTTGATTTTTTGGTCATCCAGAAGTTTATATTTTAATTTTACCTGCTTTTGGAATCATTAGTCAAGTAATTGCATATTACTCAAAAAAAGAAGTTTTTGGATACTTAGGAATGGTATACGCTATGATTTCAATTGGGGTATTAGGATTTATCGTTTGAGCCCATCATATGTACACTGTAGGGTTAGATGTAGATACTCGAGCATATTTTACTGCAGCTACTATGATTATTGCTGTGCCTACTGGAATTAAAATTTTCAGTTGAGTTGCTACTATGTGAGGGGGTTACATTAATATTTCTCATCCTGCTATGCTTTTTGCTTTAGGATTCCTTTTCTTATTTACTTTAGGGGGGGTTACTGGAGTAATGTTATCAAACGCAGGTCTTGATATTGCATTACATGATACTTATTACGTTGTGGCACATTTCCATTATGTTCTTTCTATGGGGGCTGTATTTGGAATTTTTTCTGGAATTTATTTCTGATGAGAAAAACTCTTTGGGGTTGTATTACCAGAGCTCGCAGGACGAATTCATTTTTGAATTACTTTTTTTGGGGTAAACTTAACCTTTTTCCCAATGCATTTCTTAGGATTAGCCGGAATGCCTCGTCGTATTCCAGATTATCCTGATGCATTTTTAGGATGAAATCAAGTTGCTTCAGTTGGAAGTAATATTAGTTTATACGGATTAATTTTTTTCTTTTTTGTATTATGATTAGGATTCTTTGGAGATTCTTATCGTGAAAAACTTTAATTCTTTTTATATTTAACGAAAACCAAAATCTCTTTTATTAAATGTGTAGCTCAGTGGTAGAGCAGCGGACTTTTAATCCGTAGGTCCTGGGTTCAAATCCCAGCACGTTTAATAAAATAATTTAATAAGTCTTTTTCGTCTATCGGTTAGGACAGCACCCTTTCACGGTGAAAAGGCGAGTTCAATTCTCGCAAGAGGCGATAATTTAAAGTATTAAATTATTTATATATAAACTAATTATTTTAAAAATAAATGTATCTTTTAGTTCTCGCGTTACCACTTTTTAGCACAATTTCTGCAGGCCTTTTTGGGCGTTGACTTGGAGGAAAAGGGGCTGGTTTAATTACCACTTCGTGCATAGCTACAACTTTTTTTATTTCAACATATATTTTTTATGAAGTTACTATGCTAAAAACTCCGTGTTTAATTTCTTTAACTCCTTGATTTACAACTGAAATATATGATATGCATTGAGGATTTTTGTTTGATTCTTTGACTGCTGTTATGTTAATTGTTGTAACATCTATTTCAACTCTGGTTCATCTTTATTCAACAGAATATATGGGACAAGATCCACATTTACCTCGTTTTATGTCTTATCTTTCTTTCTTTACTTTTTTTATGTTAATTCTTATAACAGGGGATAATTATATGCAAATGTTTGTAGGGTGAGAAGGGGTTGGATTATGTTCTTATTTATTAATTAATTTTTGATTTGGACGTATTCAAGCAAATAAAGCGGCATTAAAAGCCATGATTATAAATAGAATAGGGGATTTTGGATTAGCTATAGCTATCTTTACTTTATATTTTTATTTCAAAACTTTAGATTATGGTGTAGTATTCGCTTTAGCTCCTGAGTTTGCGGATACTAAAATATTATTTTTTTCAACATCTTTTAACTTATTAGACTTCATTGGGTTTTTTCTTTTTATAGGGGCTGTAGGTAAATCTGCGCAATTAGGATTACATACTTGATTACCTGATGCTATGGAAGGTCCTACTCCAGTATCTGCTTTAATTCATGCGGCTACCATGGTAACTGCAGGAGTATTTCTTATTTGTAGATCATCACCTTTATTACAATATGCAGATAATGTTTCATTTATAATTACTATTGTTGGTGGAATGACAGCATTTTTAGCTGCCACTACAGGATTATTACAAAATGATTTAAAACGTGTAATTGCATATTCAACTTGTAGTCAATTAGGTTATATGATTTTTGCTGCAGGACTTTCTAGTTATAGTGTAAGTATTTTTCATTTATCTAATCATGCATTTTTTAAAGCTTTGCTTTTTTTAGGTGCAGGTTCTGTGATTCATGCTATGGGGGATGAACAAGATATGAGAAAAATGGGAGGGTTAGTCAAAATTTTACCGTTAACTTATTCAGCTATTGTGATAGGGTCTTTAGCTTTAATGGGGTTTCCATTTTTAACCGGTTTTTATTCTAAAGATGTTATTTTAGAAGTAGCTTACGCAAGTTTTACAGTAGAAGGTCGCTTTGTGCACACATTAGGATCTTTAGCTGCTTTTTTTACGGCTTATTATTCGCTTAGACTTTTAGCTATGACATTTCTTAGACCAGCTAATGGTAATAAATATTTTTATGAGCATGCACATGAATCTCCGTTTGCAATGTCATTACCTTTAGTTATTTTATCTATTGCAAGTATTTTTGTAGGATATACTAGTAGAGATATGATGATTGGTCCCGGAACAGACTTTTGAGGTAATGCTTTATTTACACTTCCTTCACACACTTATACTTTAGAAGGTGAATGATTAGATACCTCAATTAAAACTATACCTTTAATTTTCAGTTTTTCAGGGGTATTCTTAGCAATTTATCATTATCTTTATTCTTTTGAAACTTTATTTTTTTTCAAACAATCTTCTTATGGTAAGTTATTATATACTTTTCTTAATCGTAAATGATTTTTTGATAAAGTTTATAATGATTGAATTTCAGAATCATTATTAAATGTGGCATATCGTCAAACTTATCAAAATATGGATCGTGGATTATTAGAATTTTTAGGGCCTCAAGGAATTAGTAATGAAATTTATAGTTATACTAATAAAATTAATCAAACTTCTTTAGGGTTTGTATTTTATTATTTATTCTTATTACTTGGAAGTTTAGTTCTATTTCTTTTTGTTTTCAGTGGTTGAGCTTTTATTCCTATGTTTCTTGATATTCATTTAGCTTGTATTTTAATATTATCACTTTTTTTTCTTGCATTTTAGTATTTTTTAATTCTTTTTACAGGGAAGGTGGCCGAGTGGTCGATGGCACCGGTTTGCTAAGCTGGCATACTTAAAAAGTATCATGGGTTCAAATCCCATCCTTTCCGAAAATAATTTTGTTAGGCTTTACGGGATAGTTCAGGGGTTAGAACAGCGGAATCATAATCCGTTGGTCGAGGGTTCAAATCCCTCTCTCGTTAGAATGTGAAACATTTCATCACTTTTATCTTATTATGCGGCTATGATTTTAGGTTCTTGTACTTTAGCAATTGCAGTACAAAACCCCATTCATGCTATTCTTATGTTAATATTTGCGTTTATAATGGGAAGCTTACTTTTAACAATGTTTGCATTAGACTATTTCGCGTTATTATTTTTAATAGTTTATGTGGGGGCTATTGTAGTGCTTTTCCTTTTTATTGTTATGATGTTAGAGTTAAAAATGGTAAATATCTCTGAGAGATTTAGAGATCTTTTTAATTATAGAAATTTAAT
>Ga0007810_1000360_pt1 | contig 13709 bp, 9 predicted proteins | sample CryBogCBE15Jun09_FD_71193 | JGI IMG/M metagenome (GOLD analysis project Ga0007810, IMG submission 71193) | Freshwater microbial communities from Crystal Bog, Wisconsin, USA - CBE15Jun09 | ecosystem: Environmental > Aquatic > Freshwater > Lake | place: Crystal Bog, Wisconsin, USA | collected...
CTCTCCAACCATTTACACCTACGCCCTCATCGGGGCATCTATCCCAACAATGTACAACTTCTCCATCGACAACTTGTACCCAATGTTTAATCTCGCTCATACTACTCTCCTTAATTTAGTTGTATTTAATCTTTTTTTAATTTCATCAAATGGTTCTTCCCATTTGTCAAAAATCCGTTGACGAAATAATGTCATGCTGTCATAATAGGGAGTTTTTTCACCATCTAAAGCATACAAATAATATGCCATTACTGGACTAATTACCCATGTTTCGACACCCATAGCCGCACTCAAGTGACTTACAGAAGTGCAGGCACTGATTACAAGGTCACAACCGGCTACTGCTTCCCTAGTTTCTTGCCATGTATTTAATGGAACACGTCGAACCCAAGTAGGGCATTCATCTTCGGCTTCATCTCTTTGTAAACTGATAAATTCGTACTCATCATTTTTTACAGCATCAAACATCAGTTGATAGGGGAATTTTTTATTATGATCAGCTTCAAATTTACTCTGTCCTTGCCATCTTAATCCTATGCGTTTCCTAGGACCTTTGATAACAATAGGTTTATTGATATATGGATCTCCTCGGAGATCTTCCATCTCATAGCCCAAATAAAAGGGCATAACCATGGCAAATGCCCAGTAATCATGGTAAACTCCAAATTCTGCACCTTTCTGTACTACTGCGGATACACCTTCTACACCGTTGAATAAACTAACTAAGGGACCCGCACAGCAGACTATGACTTTGTTGCCTCTGGCAGCTAGATCACGTGCATATCTTACCTGATGGATTTGATCGCCCAATCCGTGATCACAATAGAGCAGAATTGTACCTTTGGCAACTCCGTTCCATTCTGGTACAGGACTGTCAGGTTGACTTTCACCAACAACTCCGCAGAATCGACCTCGATTCATATTTAGATAACCTTCGCTGATCTTACCTTGTCTAAGCAAGTACCATGATTTATTAAACGCCACACGATGATCTTGTGGTCTCTCAGCACTGACTTTTTGTATAAGTTTCCAACCTGTTTCAAAATCACCTATTTTTCCAGCCGCAGCCTGTACATCCAGATCATCTACTTCATATGGTGGTTGATAGTTATTGTTCCAAAATTCTTGCTGACAGAATTGATTATAAAAATATTTCAATAATTTTTTAGGGTCGTCATTGTGTTGATGCTTTAACACTGGTTTAATGTCATGCATTCCGATGTATCCATGGATATTTTCATCGTCTTCTTTAACAGCTGATCCATCGATATTGTTGAAATCATATTCAAATGGAGGAAGTTCTAAAAAATCATGAACTCGCTCGAGTTCTCTCTTGGGATTTTCGATCAACTTATCGTATTCTACAAACAAAAAACATTCTGGCATAACACTATATCCTGACCTCAGAGACCCATATGCCGCTCTTAAGTGATCGGCCAATTGTCCAGAATGCATAAATTCTTCAAGATCGTCAGGTTTGGCCACACGTATAAAACTGGCCATGCATTCTGCCACAGGGCGAACTGTGGCAATAATTTTAGGTTTACGTTGTAATACCTGTGTCATGGCCTGCATGATCACATCAATTGGCCAACCTCGACCTTTGTCTATGATCACAGGTTTTTCAATGTCTTCATAAAACGCATCCATCATGCCCCTCATGGTTTGAGCCAATTTAGTTCGTTGAGGATCGTTTTCGTTGAGCAATCCCTGTTCATGCCATTTATGAGCCAGGGCATCTAAGGCATGTACCATGCCAGAAGTTGTTGATACGTGAGTATCTGGATTTTGATTTAAAATGGCTGCCAAGACAGTTGAACCACTGCGAGGAATGCCTGATAGGAAATGTAGAGTTTTCTTCATCCTGTATTTAATACCAGGCATGACCAGCCATGCAAAATCTTGATTACGTGTGCTGTAACATTGTTGTGCTATTACCAAGTGCTGCCGCAGAAGTATTCATTCTATTATGTGCAGGAGCATAAGGATATAGCCAGTTAGATAAAGTACCAACCTGTTTGGGACTTGAATAATTTGTAGTATTACCTAATCCTAATTGACCGGAACCATTGTAACCCCAACTGTATATTGTACCAGAAGTGGTCATACCCACTGCATGATAATCACCGCATTGTACCCACCACCAGTTAGTTAACGCACCGACTTGAGTACCTGAAACGTTTGAGGCATTGACTGAATTGACTCCAGCTATACCATAGTTACCGCTATTACCGGCCCACCATAATCTTCCTGAAGTATCTACTCCAAGGCTGGTAGCATATCCACTACTACCTGGATACTTACTGGCAGCTAACCACTGCCAGACCCCACCGCTACCGGGTCCATAGGTCATTGGTTGTGGGGTAGTGTAAGTTCCACTACTGCCGGCAAAAAAAAGATAGTAATTGGGATTGGCTTGTACACCCCATCCATAACCTGAGTTACCGGCCAACACCATGGTGTAGGTGAAGCCTGTGGCCACATGTGTAGCACCACCAATCCCAGAAATCTGTTTTGGACTTGAATAATTTGTACTATTGCCTAATCCTAATTGATAATTTCCACTATAGCCCCAGGCCCACACTGTACCATCGTTTTTAATTGCAAAAGAATTATAGTAACCAGTATAAACTTTAGTCCAACTAGTCAATGCACCAACTTGTTTTGGACTTGAATAATTGTTGGTATTTCCTAGCCCCAATTGTCCATATCCATTATAACCCCATGACCATAATCTACCTCCCGTATCAACTGCTAGAGTATGTTGATCAGTGGCTATATAGGCCCAATTATTGCTGGCTCCAATTTGAACCGGCGATGAATAATTATTCGATGTGTTGGTACCTAGTTGTCCGTAGTTATTATATCCCCACATGAATAGTGTACCGTCATTGGTGATTGCCGCAGAATTGTAGCCGTTATTCATTGATGCGGTGGATATCCTGCCATACTGCCATCCCCAACCTGCATAGGTTCCAAGATTTTTTGGACTTGAATAGCTAGTAACATTATTAAGGCCTAGTTGTCCATAGTTATTGTATCCCCATACACTGAGATATGTGGTTCCTGTGACACTGTTAGAGACCGCACTGACCCCACTGCTTCCTACAGCATTAATAGTAGTAGCAGTAAAGGCATAATTGATAGCTGTCTGACCAATACCTGCCGCAGTATTATTATAATAATATAGTGTAGTTGACTGCGAAGTTTGATTACCACCTCCAGGTTGAATGGTAGAAGTAAAAGTTTGTGGCATGCCAGAAAATGCCGGTGTTGTAAAAGTTAACTTAAATGTGTTGGCATTAAGAGTCGTTGCTGTTAAACTAGTTGGAGGATTTGGTACAAACAGATTTGTGGTCTGCACTCCGTAAGTAGACTGTCCCGATACACCAATAGCGTGCCAATTACTATTGGTACCTACTTGTTTTGGACTCGAATAATTACTGCCATTGCCTAATCCTAACTGTCCATTGCCATTGTATCCCCAGGCCCATAATTTGCCATCTGCGGTAAGACCGATAGTATGCTGAACGCTAGTCCATTGACCCATACCTAACTGTCGCCATGTGGTTAAAGCACCTATCTGCTTTGGACTTGAATAACCAGTAGTATTATTAGTACCTAGTTCACCATAACCATTGTATCCCCACATCCATAGTGTTCCATCTGTTTTGATGGCAGCGGCAGAATATTGATTACCTGTGAATAGCTGAGTTGACCAATTATTTGAAGATCCCACTAACTTAGGACTAGAATAATTTGTGGTATTGTTTAGTCCCAACATACCGTAACTAGTATTGTTTCCCCATGACCACAGTCTTCCTGAAGTATCAACTGCGAGACTAAAAGTATATCCTGCGACCACTCCTGCCCAGATAGCCAAAGCACCGATCTGTTTGGGACTGGAATAAGCTGTTGTATTGCTGGTTCCAAGCTGTCCATTGCCATTGTATCCCCAAGCCCATAGTGTGTTGTCAGTTTTTACAGCCAGCACATGATTATTTCCGCCATCACCACTAACTGAAACTTGCCTCCAATTAGTCAATGAACCAACCTGCTTAGGACTAGAATAACCTGTGGTATTTCCGTTCCCAAGCTGACCCTGTCCATTATACCCCCACATCCATAATGTTCCATCTGTTTTGATGGCTCCTGTAGTGTAGGCACCCGATACCTGCAACCAGTTGGTCAGTGCACCAACCTGTTTAGGACTTGAATATTGTGTAGTATTATTGGTTCCTGCCTGCCCATAGCCATTGTATCCCCAAGCCCATAGTGTGCCATTAGGTTGTATCCACATGGCATTGATCCTTGCCTGTGTAGTAGAAGTGCTCCATATTGACGTCAGGCCAACGTTGGTAGGTACAAGATAATTAGCGGTAGCTCCAAGTGTTCCTAGACCTAAATTATTATAGCCATTGTATCCCCATGAATAGAGCTGTCCATATCCAGTGGTTTGATTACTGGTAACACTAGGTGCACCAATACCATTGGCATTGACAGCAGACACGGTGAATGTATAAGGAACCTTGTATTGTAAATTACTCACAGTCAAAGGACTAGTAGTACCGGTAGTATATTGTCCTGGAGGCACAGAATTTGCTACATAATAACTGATAGGTGAGCAAACAACATTAGCACAGGGTGCAGTAAATGGAACAGTAACAGCATATGTTGTGTAAGATGATGTAGTCGATGTGGTAATCACCGTACCTATTCCAGGTGGTCCTAAATTGGGTGCACCTAAAACAATACCTCCACCTAACTGTATTCCTGGTCCGACTGAAAATGGCATAAATTATAATTCCTCACTATATTTAATGTATTTATATATTAAACACCAACTGATTTTGGGCAAAATTTTTAAGTATGGATAATCAAACTGTGATACTGACCAGCGGCTATAGTCAACCAAGAAGTCAAAGAACCAATCTGTACAGGGCTCGACAAGCTAGTGGCAGCACCATTACCTAGTTGTCCAGAAGTGTTTAGACCCCAAGCCCAAAGTTTTCCAGAAGTATCAACTGCAAGATTATGTTGTTTTCCTGCAATTATGTTGCTGGTCCAATTGGTTCTAGCACCAATTTGCTTGGGACTGCTGTAATAATTAGTATTTCCAACACCTAATTCACCTGCTGTGTTTCTTCCCCATGCCCATATAGTACCATCAGTTTTTGTGGCTATATTATGGAATGCACCAGCTGTTACACTGCTCCAGTTGGTCAATGCACCAACTTGCTTTGGACTACTGTAACTATTACCATTATTAAGGCCTAGAACACCAGCGAAATAATATCCCCAGGTCCAAAGAGTACCATCAGTTTTGATTGCGGCCATGTGATAGTTACCAGCAGTGACTGATTTCCAATTGGTCAATGAACCTACCTGTACTGGACTTGATCTATTTGTTGAATCATTTAATCCCAAATAACCTAGAGCATTACTACCCCAGGTCCATAATGATCCATCCGTTTTAATTGCTCCCATAAAATATCTACCAGCCGCTACACTTAACCAGTTGGTTAATGCACCAACTTGTACAGGACTAGAGAAATATGTTGTATTCCCTAAGCCTAACTGTCCATTATTGTTAAAGCCCCATGTCCATAGAGTATTATCATTTTTAATTGCCACTGTGACTTGATCTAAGGGTGCATTGTAAACTGTTTTCCAATTAGTCAGTGAACCAACCTGAGTTGGACTGCTTCTTACCGAGGTGTTATTTTGACCCAATTGTCCTCGAGTGTTACCACCCCAGGTCCATAATTTTCCTGAGTAATCAACTGCACTACTATGGTATTGTCCCCCGGCCATACTATACCAATTAGTTGCGGCACCTACTTGTTTTGGACTAGAATACGACGTAGAATTGTTCAATCCTAGCTGACCACAACTATTATTACCCATAACAAACAACGGTCCTGTTGGCGGTTGAACTGGAGTAGTTATTGGCAAGCTGGCAGAACTATAGGTTCCTGTACCTAATGCTGTGACTGCTGCCACAGTGAATGTATAGGTTGTGCTACCAGACAAGCCCGAAAACAGTATAGGACTTGTCGAGCCAGTGCTGGTTATGCCACCCGGACTACTTAATGCTATATAATTAGTTATGGTCAGAGAGGCCGCATTCAAGGGAGGAGTAAAATATACTGTGGCTGTTGTGGGTCCACCGACTCGAGCACAGACAGAGAATGGTGTACAGTTTGTACCTGCGGTATATTGGTATCTAACAATTGCCACACCAGATCCGCCAAATCCTCCCCTAAAATTACAATTATTACTAGAAGCATTTCCACCATTACCAGTGTTCGCTGTACCCGATGTAGGGCTAGCAAGGGCCGATCCTCCTGCCGCGTAGGTCACTGTTGCACCTGTGATTGTAGATATTGTACCAACTCCGCCGGCACCACCAGATGGTAGCCCTCCAGATCCGCCGCCACCTACACCACCTCCTCCGCCACCGTCATAACCTTGTCTAGACGAACTGATGTAGGTACTACCAGGATATACACCAACTCCGCCAGTAGTTCCTTGACGCCCAGCACCGCCACCTGAACCTCCACTGCCTCCATTATCTGAACCAGAAGTACATCCAGAACCACCGCCAGTTCCAAGACCGCCACGGCCTCCGCCGTAGGCTAGGATATTGATGCCTAGTCCAGACTGTACCAAAGAACTATTACAACCTTTGTAACTACCTGCACTGGAGTAATTGCATGGTTTTGTTGTTCCCCCTGCACCCACGGTCACTGTTACTGCTGTACAGTCGGGAATACTGCTAAGGCAACCTGCTAAAAGTCCCCCTGCACCACCACCACCACCGAACTGATTAGTACAATTCTGCGAGCCGCCTGCACCCCCTCCGGCAGCTACAAGATACTGTATGTTTCCACCGCTGACAAATGACAAGACGTTACTAGAAGTAAATGTATGTATTTTATATAGTCCGGTAAAAGTAATATTTCCACCTGTGGCAGACACAAAGGCCGCAGGAGCTGGAATTACTGAATTACTAGCGGTACTATATGCTCCAGTGCCAGCTGAATTTATTGCGGCTACCTGGAAGGTATAGCTCGTACCGCTGGTAAGTCCGGTAACTGTAATAGGACTTGTTGTGCCTGTGTTAGAAATATTTCCTGGAGTGCTGACTGCAATGTAACTAGTGATACTGGCACCACCATTGCTAGCTGGTGCCGTAAATGACACATTGGCACCACGGCTGTTTACACTTACTGCTGATATGCCCGTGGGTGCACCGGGCACAGAAGCCGCGGTGATGCTGTTACTGGCCACACTGGATGTAGAGGTACCTACGATGTTTGTTGCATTGGCCGTAAATGTATAGGTTGTGCCTGTGGTTAATCCAGAAATAGTAATAGGACTGGCAGTACCTGTACTGGTCAATCCACCGGGACTGCTGGTAACTCTGTATTGGAATATTGGTGTTCCCCCAAAATTCACAGGTGGTGTAAATGCAACCACAGCATTGGTAACTGACGATATACTGGCTCTAAGATTAGTAGGTGGTTGCGGTACGTCCCAGGTTGTTAGCGTAACAATAGCAGATAAACTCTTATCAATTGCACTATAGGCATTGATTGTATATGTATATGAAGCACCTTGTGTCAATCCACTGTAGTTATAGGTAGCAGTAGTAATAGTTCCTGTTGTTTGTGTTGTACCAGGAGTTGATGTAATAGAATATGAAGTTACAGGACTTCCTGTACTATTAGTAGGCGGTATAAATGATACAACTGTACTATTTGTGCTCAATGCTCTTGCATCAGTGATTATGGGAGCGTTTAAAGGAACTCCTACTTGAATTCCTCCTCCAGTAAGTACTACTCCTGCTCCTAGTAAAATTGACATCTTAAATCCTTAAAATGGTTTTAATGTTGAATTGGTTACGTTGTTGTTATTATTGACTGTTAATGCGTAGATTGAACTGTCAACCAAGAATCCATCACCGTAGGTTGTATCTAATAGTAAAGCCGTTTGTGCCGACGTTATTGCCGATGTATTTGTTCCGCCTCCTTGTGACGACAGTAATCGACTGGTTGGTGTAATAAATGCACCTGTGTAGACCGCAATACCGTTTACCATACGAACATTAGAAATATAACCAGTTGTGTCTAATGCACTATTAGTACTACCGCCTATGAATACCCGCTGTTGAGACAAATTCATGTTAATACCAGATTGAGATCCACTTTCAACACCGTTGATCCAAATTGTTAAAGTTCCGCTAGATCTAGTCAATGCCACATGATTCCAAGCATTTACAGTCAATAATCTAGTCGATGTCAGCAATAAACTGTTGGCATAAACAATAGGTGCATAAGAACCACTAGCTGTTCCAAAAAAGAATCCAGTAGTATCACCACCAATTGGTTGGGTTCTAGTATCAATAAATGTTTGATAACTGGTATTGATAGTAGGATATACAAAACATTCCCACGTGAAATCATTTACGCCCATATTGGTAATTTGACCAGATTGACCTGCTGGAACAGATAGATAATTATTACCACTAAGTTGAACACTACCATCGGTATTTGATACTACACCAAACGGTGTTATTGTAACTCCTGGCCCAAGCGTAATTCCGTTTCCTATTGTAATTGGCATATATTGATTTTTTCCAAGTTGATATATTTTGCTAGAGTATTATTATGCCACTGGGGTAATAGAAATCCAACCATTGCCGCCGCCACCTGTTACCTCTACATAGGTTATGGTACTGGTACTGATAGCGAAATGCTCAACTGTTCCAGGCGGTATCAAGATATCACTGTTATTATTGGCAATTTTTGAGCCAAAGTTGATCACAGCAGCCTGTCCTGACACTGCAATTCGAACTTTACGAGCAGGTAAAGTTTGATTTAATGTTCCTAATAAATCACCTACTTCTGTGGTTGTGGCTACAAATGTACCTGTTGTTGCTGAAAGACTAAAAAGTCCTGTGGGTCCTACTGCTTTTGATAACATATTTTATTCTCCTTATGGGTGGGCCTGTATTGTCCCTACACGCTGTTGATTACTTATTTATTGTTTAGACTTTTAATATAATCAATGAACTTAGCCTGCGTCTGCATAGATTCTTGTATAAGCTCACGAGATTTAGCAAAATTAGCAGGGTCTGGAATTACTCCCGAAGCCTCGCCAAACACAGGTTGTGCCAATATTTCTCTTAGCTGTAACAATGTTGCAGGATCGGCAGATGCGTTAGAAAATACTAACCAACTGCTTTGAATTCCAAAGTTCTTATAACCTAACTCCGCAAATGTAGGAATTGCGGGTAACTGTGGCAACCTGCGCGGCCCTACTACAGCAATGATAACTACTTTGCCGGTTTGTTCGTAGGCCTGTAATGAAGTAGCTGTACCCCACATAGCATCTACATCTTGATTTAGGAGAGAACTCACCAAATCTCCACGGTTCTTAAAAGGAACAGATAATATGTCATGTTTTATCCTATTCGCTAATTCCCAGGTGTGATAGTGGGTTAATCCACCTACCCCATTGTCTGCTATGGTTTTGACATCATTGATCTGCATCATATGAGCTTTATTCATTGCTAGACCTATACTAGTATTACCTACCATACCGATATAGTGATAATCATCAATAGAAATATCTTTGAAGTTGATAAACATACCAGCCATACTCATAGTATCAAGCATAGACACTACAACTTCATTAGTACGAGTTTTAGCAACCTGTTGTAGTCCTATGTATCCACCAGCTCCGGGTTTGAAATCACAGTAACTATGACGATTCAATTTTTGAGTTATTGCCTTTTCTAGGTCACGACACATAATATCAATTTGACCACCAGCTCCTGCTGGTATGATTATATGAATTGAACCATTATCTGCCCTGGTTGATAATGAAATTAGTAGCAGTAATAATACTGTTACTATTTTATTAAGCATATACTCTCTTCGTATTTGCCCGCTGGTGTAGGTATATAATCTTTGAGCAGTGTAAGTCTAACCACATCTTCAAAGCCTAGTTGTTCATTACACCATGCACGGATTTCAGCAAGTTGTTCTTCAGTGGGATCATAGTCAAACACTAACTTGTATTCAATGTCTTCTAAACTATGTTGTATGATTTGCCATTGTAGAACACGCCACTTTTCTGCAAGTTTACGCTGTCCAGCTGTGGGCCAAAACTTACTACCATTGGCTGACACAAACATTCCACGCTCTCGGCCTAGAATTCTGCGTAGTGTCATACCAGGACGACCACATGAGCAGGTAGGGCCTAGTTCAGCCCAGTCACCCATGTCATAGCGTATGATAGGTGCCGCCGAGTTGTGTACATCAGTTACTATAACACGGCCAACTTCACCTACTTCACAAGCGGAATCATCCTCACGAAGTATTTCCACCACAAGATTCTCACGCATTACATGATGCAGGCCACCTTCTGGACATTGTATAGTAATACAGCCAACTTCACTGCTAGAGTATCCGTCTTCTATTTCTAGTCCAGATAGTGCACGAAAACGATCACGAAGTGTGTCATGAACCGTATCACCTAGATTTTTTAAGTGTCGAAGTTCAGTAAGTGGGTAACCTGTGCGTTCCCATTCTGTAACAAATGCCGACAACACACCGGCATGTACAATCATGATGTTGGGCTGAAACTTTTTAATCATCTCCATCTGTGTAGCAATATCAGTGTTGACTGGTATACCCTGTGCTGGACCACTGCCGTACAACATACTCACAGGTCCGCCCCATTGATCACTTTCGCGAAAACCTTCTAGGAATCGTATAGCAGTCATCCGGCTTTTATAATCTCTTTTCCACCATTGATGATCACGGATAACATAGGCATGCCAAAACAAGTTAGTTATTCTATTCTTGCGTATAGTAACAGGAGTACCTGTACTGCCGCTGGTCTGTGCTTCACCTACGGGTAAATGCGTTTTGGGCACTGATCGAGTAACAAAGTCATCACCTGCGGCCTGTAGGTCACGCTTGTTAAAAGGTTTGAGTTGTTTCATCTTTTCTACTGTGGCAATCTCACTGGCACGGAGTCCTTGAGCTTCTAGCCGTTTGGCAAAGTGTGGTGAATGCTGTCTGTGATGACGAAACAACAGGCCCAGTTCTTGATTTATAATGTGATCAATTTCATCTTGTTCAAGATATTGAGTTTGTTCAAGTTGGGGTATTAGGTGTAGTAGTTCTGCTTTCATCGATCAAACACCAGGAAAGGACATGACCAAGCAAGGTCATAAGTGCCAGTATCAATGACACGAGCATTTTTAGCAGATTTGGGAACAAGTGCCAACATCTCATCTCGGGTAGGAAACCAAGTCACTGATGTAGATTTATAGTATTGATCCATGGTAAGGAAGTTATCCGCAGTCCAGGGTGTTTTTGAACGATCAGGACATAGTGCATCAAATACTTTTACTATTTCTTTAGTTGGAACAAAAGGACCAGTTTGTTCTACCAAATACATAGGTATGAGTCTTTTAAGACTGCTGAAGTTGGTAGTTGGTTCGTAGATTTCTTTCTGTATCTGTGCCAGCGTAATAGGCAAGTCTGGGCGAGTAAACATTCTACAAGCAAAAGTTCCGCCGGGCTTTAACCAGTTCATCGCACGATCAAATAATGTTTGTACTTCAGCAACATTATACAGCATGTTCACACTACCATCACCCAATATGCCATCATAGCTATTGTTGGGTAGATTAACATGCAGCCAATTATCGCATATGGCCTGTTTGGTGTCACTGTCTCCGGGCCAGACTTTGTCGATCATAGTCTGCTGTTGTTCTACTGCTGTAACACGATCATAGGCACTGGCTATCTGAGGTGTTACACCCAGTAATAGTACATTGAGAGTGGGATCAACAAGCTCATGGAACTTGTGTATAACTTCATCGTTGGGTTGAAGTGGGGGACCGTTTTTGGTGTAGATTTTACTGAGTTCGGTCCAGTGTGTTGGGTTAGATGCTGACAAGTGATATTCTCCTTGTCAGTATTTAACTGTGTAGATAACTGGGGTTATGGATTTGCGACTACAGAAACAGTCCAAAAATCACTGCTCATAGTAGTGTCTTTGATCACTGAATAGGGCATATAGAAATATCCGTTCTGTCCCCAACTTGTTCCCCAACTATTGCGAGCAATAAAATAACCTTTGCCAGCTGGTCCAGATAAGTTGTCATTGTATCCAACTAATGCCACGGCGTGCCCGCCTAGAAGAGATTCTCTTCTAGTATTTGGATAAGGCATCAATCCAGATCCTGAAGGATACCACCAAGTTCCTGATTCAAAACTACTATAAACATCAAAACCTATTACCACAGGATGATTCTGTGCTATAGCAGTTTTTACCGCTGTAAAGTCTGCACATTTAGCATAGGCAGTGACCTTGCGTTTAAGTGCATCTGTGTAAGCAGCCTGAGGAGGTTGCACAGCAAAGCGATTGATATTATAGGGCCACAATGTCTCCAATGGTGCACCATAGGTATAGCAGGCTTTAATACCATCACGAATATAAGCACCAGAATCTTGACTTACTGTTCCTTCTAGCAATCTTTCTTGATAGTAGATAAACAATCTGCTGACTCTCAGTGGATTATTGGCCGTGGCCTTACCTTCACGGATATCTGTATATTCAACAATACCTGCAATGGCGTTGGCTGTACAAGATCCTAATTGTCCTTGATCTTCAATGGGTGAACAATAAGATCTAAGATCAACAACCGCAGGTAATGTTGCAGGTGCTGATGTGGTATCATAGATATGATCCCTAGCATCTGGAAGATCTCTCTTCCAGTTGTACTTGGGAGGTGTTGGGATAGTTTTTAAGCCTGGCATATTTTATTAGAAACTTATACCAGTTCCCAATGGTGAGGTGCAGGTCAATACCCACACATACTTTTCTACTTTGAGAAGTTGTGCAGTACTCCAAGGTGCTAACCACCAACCATTGTTAGAACTGGTTTTTAGACCTACAAGAGTAGTATGATCAGTAATTGGATTACCACTGCTATCAAGGCAGCTAGGAGCTGACGCATAAATGTCTATAGATGTTTCATCAGGACTGCCATCACCTCCATCAAAGTCGGAGATATATGTTCCAATAGTTAGAACATCAGCTACTCCAGAAACTATATTGATCACAGTTCCTATAGGTAATACGCTGTTAACATCATTGGTTAATAATATATGATTATTGTTACTACCCCAATTGAATCGTCTATATATGTGATGTCCTGCATCCTGAGGACGAATTATATAAACATATTTTTGGTCTGCAACTCTTAGATCAGTTTGAGGAATAATATTCCCCCCAGCTGTGGTTTGTACACTGCCATCTTCAAACTTGATATTAGCTACATTGGTTATACTACCACCGTTTGGTTCATATACCGGAATAACCATAGTACCAACTTGGCTAGGTGTAGGATAACCTTCTGGTCCATCTATGTAAAGAGTTATATTGGTACCTGTTGTATAGGTATATTGGGTAGTAAATTCCAATTTTCGAGTCTGTGCAGTAAATGGTAGCACAGGATAATCAGAAGCTGAAGGACTTGTTGATCGATCATAACCTCTATAAAGATCAAATTCTACATTTTGATATTGGAATTCTCCATAGATACCACCTTGTCCGCCTTCAGTGCCATCTATACCGCTGCCTGTACCATCCAATGGCAAGCTGGCAACAAGTCCATTGTA
>Ga0007810_1000362_pt1 | contig 13702 bp, 13 predicted proteins | sample CryBogCBE15Jun09_FD_71193 | JGI IMG/M metagenome (GOLD analysis project Ga0007810, IMG submission 71193) | Freshwater microbial communities from Crystal Bog, Wisconsin, USA - CBE15Jun09 | ecosystem: Environmental > Aquatic > Freshwater > Lake | place: Crystal Bog, Wisconsin, USA | collected...
GGTTCTAAATTTGGCATAGTTAAAATAGGCGGCTTCTTTTAACTCCTTATCCCGCATCTCTATGTTGGTGTTCAACGTGTTAACATCAACGGACGCGGTTATTTGCGATGCTGCGGGGTTTGCTGCATCCCATTTAATGCTGCCTTTTAAACCATTAATACTGCCTTTGGTATTGATGCCAAAGTTTTTGATGACAAAAGTTACGGCATCTTCACTGTCAACCGGGCTTAGGGTTACCGTGGTAAATGCAAACAAGGCGCTGATAACGATGGCGGATAGTACAAATTTTTTCATGGTGGCGTTTCTGTTACAAATAGACGCAATACTGACTGTAAATTTCTTGCAGGGTTTATTATAAATTGTTAAAAATGTTGATGGGTATGTGTTTTGAGCAAGGCCAAGTATTGGGTGGGCTTAACCTGTAAGTGTTAGTTGGTAGCTACCTGTACTGCAACCGGTAAAAAAATGCGGGCCGGCATACTGGCCATGATGCCCAATTCTTCAACAAGGTTTGATTCGTTATCCAAAAAGCGTAGTATGGTTTTGGGGTGTATTTTTTTAAACATTCTTGCAAAAATATCTGCACCCTGCATTTTGCCATTTTGCAGTATATGCAGCAGAATACTATCGTACAAATGAAACCTATTTGCAAAAACCGATTTGTGTACAAGTGGATGCTGGCCGCTTGCCAACAGCTGCACCATAGTGGCACTGTGTTTTTGTATAAACTGGAAGGTAAAACCACTGCTGGCCTTGGTTTGCCCGCCCGCAGTGCCAATGTTAACCACCCGCCCTTTGCCGGCATCAAAGTGGAAATCTGTCATGGGTATCACGCCAAATTCTTCTTCCAAAACGGTGTAACTACCTTTGGTAACATAGTTGTTAATATAGCTGGCTAAGCCTTGGTTGTATTCATGTTGTTGTAATACTTGTGCCGATACCAAGGTAAACTCCACCAACGCTTTGTTGGGTGCAACCGGCAGCACATATACAAAAGTGGTGGCTTTTTGCTGGCTAACCCGAAAATCCATAAAAGTGGCGGCAGTATCGTCAAAAATGTTTTCCGGGGTTTCAATCAACCAGCCTTTGAAATGTTGCAATAGAGAGGCCCCTTCACCTGCCTGCCGTTTACGCGGGCCAGTTGGTTCGCAAAGGTTCTGTAGGCGGTTGTTTCCTGCCTGTAGCAATGAGGGCATGATGCTGTTGAAAACATAGCTGGCATATAGCTTCCCGTCCTCGGTTAAAACATAGCCCAAGCCATCTTCATTGCCGATGCCGAGTATTTTTGCGGTTTGGAAATGTACATTGGGCTGCCCTTGCGCTTTTTGTAGCACATGCTGGTAAAAATCGATGCCCCGTATCATTTTGTATACATAAGGGGCGATGTTGATGGGGGAGGAGAACGCCGTGGAATAAAAATGTAGCTTTTGCCAGCGGTGGTGTACAATCGGCTCAAACAATCCGGGGGTGGTTTCCCAAAAGCACCAAGTGCGGTCGTTGCTGGTTTTGGGGGCTTCGTCGAGGACCAAAATTTGTTTGCTGCCAAAGAAAGGGTTGTGCTGCATATGCGCTAATAAACTTAGCCCCGCGCACCCTGCGCCGGCTATTATGTAGTCGTATTGTTTATTTGGCAGCAGTTTTTGTAATAATTATTAATATGTAATTGATCATTAGTAATGTAGTAAACTATAGTGGCAAATCTACCACCTATAAATACTGTAATATTTTTTTAGGCCGTTGGTTTGGCCGATTTTCTTTTAATTTCCTCATCCCTGCGTACCTTATCCCAGTATTTTTTTGCCACCAACAGCATACCGAAGCTTTCGCCGTCTTCCTTTTCCAAATACTTGTGGTGCATTTTGTGCGCCCACCGTATTGTTTTAACGTACCTGTTATTGGTACGGGTAAACACTTTAAAGCGTTGGTGTATAATAAGATCATGCACAAAGAAATAGGCCGAACCGTAAGCCGTTATGCCGAAGCCGATACTAACGGCCCACCAAGCCTGGGCCATACTGCCCAGCATAATAAATAGCCAAGCGGGGATGGCGAATATGAGGAAGAAAGCATCGTTTTTTTCAAAAAAACCTTTGTCTTTTTTGTGGTGGTCCTCATGTAGGTACCACAAAAAGCCATGCATCACAAATTTGTGGGTAAACCATGCTACGCCCTCCATGGTAAAAAAAGTTGCTAGCGCAATTAAGCAATATATTATCCAGCTCATAAAAATGTTTGCAGTGCCAAAAAAAACAGTACCTGAATGGTAAACAAATGTACAGCGAATTGGTTGTGTTTGTTAAACGGTAATTTGCGAAATGCCAATAACAAAGCAATGCTTACACCAAACCAGCAAACATAGTTGAACAAGGGAACTACATTATGTTGCCATTGCCAAAAACCTAGTTTAATGGCTACTGGTTCAAGCACCCAATCGAACAATGTTGTAAGCAACGCAGCATCCATGGCAAATGCTATCCCTTGCAGTGTTGATGAAAATTTAACCTGGCCGGTTAGTTTCTTTTGCATCCATTCCTCAAACTGGTAAACCATGCAGCCGCAACAATACACTATGGTAAACCAGTTTATGCCAATAAGCAGCGGCACACCTGCAATTTTAACCCCCAGCACCCGGCCATAGGTGTACTGCCCAAACAAAAAGCCAGTGTTTACACCCGTAATTTCTACCACTAGGCCGGTGGCAACAGACAAGCCTAAAAAAACATAAAACCATTTATTTTTTTGTGGCTGGGTTACCATTAACAGCACAGCCATGATTGCTAAGGTTAGCGGGGTATTATTGACAAACCATTGCTTGTAAGGGCTGCATAGTATACCAACTACACCGCATGTATGAAACAGCAGTGCTATAAAAAGGGCTATGTTATGGCTGCTCGGTTTGTTTATTTGCATGCGGCCTTACTACATTTGGTTATTGATGGTGGCTGTTGCCCCATTTAATTTTGTCTTTTGCAATAATATCGGCAGTTATTTTGGCACTTTTAAGGCATAAAGGTATGCCGCCGCCGGGGTGTACACTGCCGCCTACAAAATAAAGGCGTTGAATTTGGTTGGTAAAATTTGGGTGCCTTAAAAAGGCCGCCATTTTGGTGTTGGAGCTGGTGCCGTACAGAGCGCCGGCATAAGATGCGGTCTTGCTTTCAATTTGTAGGGGGTCCAATATTTCTTCCTCTTCAATCAAGGCCTCCACATCAGTGTTTAACATACGGTTTAGTTTACTAATAGTGTTAGCGCGGCATTGTGTGCGCAGGTGCTGCATGTTTTGGCCGCTGTAAGCAGGGGCGTTTACCAATATAAACCAGTTTTCGCAGCCCGGTGGCGCGTGTAGGCCAGGCTCGCATTTGCTGGTGATGTTTAGGTACACCGTAGGGTCGGGGTACATGCTGCCGGCTTTAAACAAGCAGTCAAATTCAGCTTTGTAGTTGTCACTAAAAAAAATATTGTGTAAGTGTAGTTGCTCAAATTCCTTTTTTATACCCCAATAAAAAACCATGGCACTGCTGCTACGGGGTTGCTTTTTTAGTTTCTCCGTTATATTATTATTATCGAGCAAGTGTTTATAGGTAAACAAAACATCCATGTTGCTAACAACAACATCGGCATATATATTTTTGTTATTTGCGACAACGCCCAGTACTTTGCCCTGGCTTTCGATTATCCTATCAACCGGCGTGTTAAAATTAAAATGCACACCTTTTTTTTGGGCCAGCTGGTAAAGCGCGTTGGTGATGCTTATCATACCCCCTTTTGGGTAAAAAGTGCCCTCGTTATGTTCCAAGTGTGGAATAAGGCTCAACATGCCGGGTGCCTGGTAGGGGGTACTGCCGTTGTAGGTGGCAAATCTGTCAAACAACTGCACGGTTTGCGGGTTGGTAAAACTACCCGCGTTTATAGCGTGCAGGGTTTTGAACAGATATTTTGGATTGATGGATGCCAATGCTTTTGCTATACTTGGCCTTAACCAGGTGCTAGCCTTATGCAAAGAGTTGTTGAGGAAGATACTGCCGATATTATGATATAGCTGCCCGGCTTGGTGTAGGTATTGCAAAACCTTGTCGGCATCCTCGCCCATAACATTGTGTAACTCGGCCGCAAATTTGGCCGCGTCGGCATACGCATCCAGCACCTTGCCGTTTTCGTAAAAATAGCGGCAGGCTAACGATACCCTTTCATATGGTAAATAGGCAGCCATATCCTCACCGGCCAAGGCAAACAAGTCCTCAATGTTTTGGGGTTGGGTAAAAAGGCTGGGGCCTGCGTCAAAATGGTAATTGCCTTTGGTGATGCCGCTTAGCTTACCACCAGGATAGCTGTTTTTTTCAAAAACGGTAACTTCAAACCCCTGCACTGCAAGCCTGATAGCACTCGCCAAGCCAGCCACGCCCGAACCGATGATGATTGCTTTTTGCATACAGTTATGCATTGGTGTTATGCAGGTTTAATTGCCACCAGTGTTTTATTTTGGGGAAGGCAATATGAAACCATGCGGTATATTTCTCGGGGTACAGCTGTAATTCATTGTCAATAAGCTGCATTTGGTAGTAAGCATAGTTGCTCACCTCGTTAGCATTAGGTGTAATACTGCCTGAGTATTGGCCTGCAAACACATGGTCAAATTCGTGCTCTACAAGCCCGTTGCTAAAATCGGCCTTATACGTAAAATGAAAAATTTTGGTTAAAGGGGTATCAAAGCCAAGTTCCTCCAACAGCCGGCGGTGGGCTGCTGCTAAGGTGTCCTCGGCAGGGCGCGGGTGGCTGCAGCAAGCGTTTGTCCATAAACCGGCACTGTGGTATTTGGTGCTGGCCCTTTGTTGCAACAACATTTCGCCCGAAGCGTTAAATATAAAAACACTGAAAGCCCTATGCAGCATTGCAAGCTCGTGGGCTTGCATTTTTTCCATTGTGCCAACCGGTTCATCCAGCTCATTTACCAAAATTACTTGTTCCATAGCGCGTGGTGGTGTAGGGTTGTTTTAAACAGTACAGTTTACTATGTTGACGATAATAGCGTTTTGTTTTAACGGTTACCCATTAACCGTTTGAGGGGTACTACAGCATGTTAAACTGTTGCCGCACGCCAGCTTTTGCTAAAATAAGCATTTTACCGTAGTCTGGTATACGAACGCGTTGGCTTAATATTTTTTGTGGGGCTGACTTGCGGATTTTTTTAAATAGAGACAGATAATATTTATACGCCACATAAACGCCAAAACGTACTTTAACCGGTAGCTGTAATATGCCCGGATAGGCGCTGTCAAAATCGGCTTGTATATCTTTTTCAATAATCTCTTTATCCTTGGCGGAAAAATTGGTAAAGTCGCAGCCGGGAAAATACATTCTGTTAAGCCCTTCAAAGTCGTTTTTAAAGTCGCGTAAAAAATTAACTTTCTGAAAAGCAGCGCCTAAGCTGCGGGCAAACGGGGTAAGTTTGTCATACATTTGTTGGTCGCCTTCACAAAAAACATACAGGCACATAAGGCCAACAACCTCTGCACTGCCATATATATAGGTTTCGTATCCGTTTACATCGTAAGCGGTTTTCTCGAGGTCAAACTCCATGCTCCTAAAAAAGGCCTCGATCAAGTCACCGGAAATGTTATATTTATTAACAGTAAGTTGAAAACTGTGTAAAATGGGGTTAACACTTATACCACGGTTTATGGCCGTGTAGGTTTGTTGCTTAAACTCGGCAAGCAGGGTCTTTTTATCGTAGTCGTGAAAAGTGTCTACTATTTCATCCGCAACACGCACAAAGCCATATACCGAGCATATATGTGGCCTCACACTTTTGTCAAGAAGCCTGATAGCCGATGAAAATGAGGTGCTATACTGCTGGGTGGTTATGCTGCTACATTGCAGGCATACATCGTGAAACAAGTGCATACTGTTGATAAATATAGTGTTTTTGCTTTTACAATTATTCTGCCGTTAATTTTTAATATTTTCTATCACCTGTTTGGCTGCTACCTGCCCGCTTATTATAGATGGTGGCACGCCCGGCCCGGGAACCGTTAGTTGCCCTGCATAAAACAGGTTGTCTATTTTTTTGCTCCTGCACGATGGTTTTAAAATGGCAGTTTGCAAAATGGTGTTTGCCAAGCCGTAAGCATTGCCCTTAAAGGCATTGTATTCACTCACAAAGTCGCTATTGGCAAACGTTTTTTTGTAAATAATATGCGCTTTAACCGGCTCGCCAATCCTGTCCTCAAACCGTTTGATAATCATGTCGAAATATTTTTCACGCAAGGCTTCATCATCCCCCGTTAGGCCAACAGCCACCGGGATTAAGAAAAAAAGATTCTCACATCCATCGGGTGCAAGGCCTCTTTCGGTAACCGAGGTGGCACTTACATAAAACAGTGGGTTGGTAGGCCACTGCTTATCCTTGTAAATTTCACTGCCATGTACCGCGAACGAAGTATCAAAAAATAACGAATGGTGGGCAAGATTGTTCAACCGTTTGTTTAATCCTACATAATAAAGTAGGCAGCCAGGCGCCATTACCCGTTTTTCCCAGTAGTTTTCGGTATAGCTTCTGTATTTGGGGGGCAATAAAGCTGTTTCAATGTGGTGGTAGTCTGCGCTGCCAATAATGGCATCTGCGGTAAATGACGAAGTGGTTTGCTGATTTTTGTTGAAGGAGACTATATTGGTTGCTTTGCCGTTTTCCACCACAATTTCCCGCACGTCTTCGTTAAACTTGAAAGTTACGCCCAGTTCCTCCGCAAGGCTATGCATGGCCTTTACAATACTGTACATGCCGCCTTCTGGAAACCAAGTGCCGCCTTTTATATCGGCATAGTTCATCAGGCTATACAGGGCAGGCATTTTTTCGGGCAGCGCGCCTAAAAACAACACCGGAAACTCCAGCAACTGCCGTAGTTTGGGGTTGTTAAAATATTTACCAATATGTTTCTTTATGGATTGGAAAACATCCAGTCGCAACAGGCCGGTCAATAGGTCTTTGTCGATAAACTCCGTTAATGTAAGGCCCGGTTTGTATACCAGGTTGTTGATGCCAGTATTGTATTTATATTCAGCCTCTGCTAAAAACTCATCCAATTTCTTGCCACTGCCCGGTTCTATTTGTTCAAAAAGCTGTTTAAACCCGCCATAGTCAGCCGGTACGTCCATCATTCCCTCTTCCCAAAAAATCCGGTAGCTTGGGCTTAATCTGTACAGCTTGTAGTAATCATTAACTGTTTTGCCAAAAGCGTTAAAAAAACGCTCAAAAACGTCGGGCATCCAATACCAGCTTGGCCCCATGTCAAACGTAAAGCCTTCTTCCACCAATTGTCTTGCCCTTCCGCCGGGTATGGCATGTTTCTCTAATACAGTAACATCCCAGCCTGCTTTAGCCATAAAACAGGCTGAAGACAGGCCCGAGAAACCGGCACCGATAATAGTTATTTTTTTTGCCAATGTAAATAGGGTATCGCCCTTTTTTAAAATCGTTCAGCCTGTTCTTTAAGCAACTTTCGTGCAAAATGTATCCGGCTTTTTATGGTTCCGAGGGGCTCATTCAGCACTTCGGCAATTTCGTGGTATTTAAAGCCGTCAAAATAAAGCATGAAGGGGGTTTTAAAAATCTCAGGCAGGTTATAAATAGCTTTTAATAATTCCTTGTGGTTTAAAATACTTGCAGCGTCATTCATTACGCTCAACTGGTTTGCATTTAGCAAGGCCTCGTTGGGGGTGGCGTCAAATATGGTTTGCTGCTTTGCTTTGCGGCGGTAGCCATTAATAAACACGTTGCGCATTATGGTATACAGCCAGGCTTTAACATTGGTACCCGCTTTGTATTTATCTTCATTCACAAGCGCCCTGTACATGGTTTCCTGAAAAAGGTCTTTTGCTGCTTCCGCATCCCTCGTCAAAGTAATAGCAAAAGGCTTTAAAAACTCTGCATTGCTCAACAACACTTGGTTAAATTCAAAAGCTGCCATAACGTTTTGTTTAAAAATTTACAGCACGAAGTTAAACATAATTTCACTTGGCAATAAAGTTTTTTACAATTTACAACGTTTCTGGCTACTTATTTATAAATTAGTGCAGTTTTGGTTTTGGCAGCCCGTATCAAAGATTTGTGGCGTATTCCATCACATCAGCAAGGGAATGTTTGAAATGAACATGGGCTGGAACATTTTTCTTGTAGTTTTTGGCATATTTGCCTGTAATTACCAAAGGTACATTTGGTACACTGCCGGCATAGGACGCTAAGAACTTGTCGAAATTAAAGTTTGTAGGGGTTGATATTATATGTGTATACACAAAATGTATCTTTTTTCGTGATACTACAAAATGAACGTCGGGTACCGGGGTATTGGGGCCAAGGTACAGCACATTAAACCCACGGCTTTTAAATTGGTGGTACATATACAAAAGCCCAAGTTCGTGGTGTTCGTCTTCCGGCAAAAAAATTAAGACAGTTTTATCCAGTTTTATTTGGGGGTTGGCGTTTTCAATGCCAACAATTAATTTTTGGCGCATAATGTTACTAACAAGGTGCTCTTGGGCAGGCACTATGTGGTTGGTATGCCATAAAACGCCAATTTTTTCAAGTAACGGAAAAATTAATTGGGGAATGGTTTTTTCAATGCCTTTTGCGGCAATGTATTCATCCAAAATATCTTCAAAACGGTCAACTTCAAGGTCAATCATCAACGTAACCAAGTTGTTCAAAATCTTTTCATTAACCGCTTCTGATTGGGTTAGCGATTCAACTTTCTCGTACACCTGCTGGCCATTCATCCGGTTGATGTGCGAAATTTTAAAGCCAAATTTATTCAAGAGGGCCACGTTCAGCAGCTTTTTCAGTTCTTCATTGGTGTAATACCGTATGTTGGTATCGGTGCGTTGGGGCTTTAGAAACGAATACCGCTGCTCCCAAATGCGGATGGTGTGGGCTTTTATGCCGCTTAAATTCTCCAAATCTTTGATTGTAAATGCGTCCATAGTCCATTAACAACAAGAAACAGTAAAAAAATGTTTACGCCTTTTGTATTATTACCCGCCTAACTTAAATACACATCGAAACTATGAATGGTTTCGCAGTTTTGTTTATTAATTTGACTATATTTTATTAAAATTTTTAAACAATACTTTTTTAGCAGTTCGGCAGCGGCATTTGCACCAGTGTAACTAAATGGTCAACAAAAAAATACCCCGCAAACGCGGGGCATAACCAATTGATATTGTAAAATGTGTAAATATGCAATTTATTACCTTATGCTGGGTGCCATGCTAAAAATAGCCAACCCGGCTTTTTTAAAAAATGCTTTACACTTTGTAGTACTGCCTATACCACTTTATGAACATTTTTATGCCATGCTGAACAGTGGTTTCAGGTTTGTAGTCCATATCGCGCACAAGGTCATGTACATCCGCGTAAGTAGCCGGTACATCGCCCGGTTGCAGGGGCAAATACTCTTTCACTGCTTCTATGCCCAGTTCATTTTCTGCCGCCCGTATAAAATCCATCAGTTTAACGGGCGAATTGTTGCCAATATTATACACTTTGTATGGCGCGGAAGATGATGATGCGTCCGATTTACTGGCCAGCCAAGCTGGGTTTGCCTTGGGAGGGTTAAGGGCAACCCGAAAAATACCCTCCACAATATCGTCAACGTAGGTAAAATCCCTCAGCATGTTGCCATTGTTAAAAATTTGAATTGGCCTGCCTTCTAATATAGCTTTTGTAAAGATAAACAAAGCCATGTCGGGCCTGCCCCATGGGCCGTATACGGTAAAAAAGCGCAAGCCGGTGGTGGGCAGGTTAAAAAGGTGGCTGTACACATGGGCCATCAGCTCGTTGCTTTTTTTACTGGCCGCATACAGGGATACCGGGTGGTCAACATTTTGTGCCGTTGAAAACGGGTTTTCGTCGTTAAGGCCATATACGCTGCTGCTGCTGGCGTAGGCCAAATGACCTATTTTATGGTGCCGGCAGCATTCTAAAATATTTACAAACCCAACAATATTGCTGTTTATATAGGCATCGGGGTTTATCAGGCTGTAACGTACGCCCGCCTGGGCCGCAAGGTTAACGACCACATCAAACCCGTGGTGCTCAAAAATAGTCATCAGGTGTTGCTTTTCTTCCAATTGAAGTTTGTAAAAGGTGTAGTTGCTGTTTATGGTGCTTAAAACTGGGCGGTTGTATTGTATGTTTTCTTTCAAAACACCGGCAAAAGCAAGGCGGTTGTATTTTACGTTTACATCGTAGTAATCATTAATACTGTCTATGCCCACCACGCTGTGCCCCTCCGCCAGCAGGCGGTTGGTTAGGTGAAACCCGATAAAACCGGCCGTGCCTGTAACTAAAAATTTCATGGTAATTTATTTTTCGCAGGAATGGTATAATTGTTTGAAGCTATCAATTTCTTTTGCTTTGGAAAAATTATTTGCGGCAAATGCTGCTGCGCACCCGCCCATGCGGCCACGCAGATACCCGTCATTAATCAACAGGTTAAGCTTTTCGGCAAAAATATCTGCGTTACCAGCGGGTACCAAAAAGCCACTCTCACCGTCAATAAAGGTGTCTTTTACGCCGCCAACATTTGTAGCCACTACTGGTTTGCCACAAAACTGGGCCTCGATCAGCGATAGGGGCGTACCCTCGTTGTGCGACGTAAGCACTACAATATCCAAGCCATGCAAAGCAGACGCCACATCGGTAACCCAAGACGTGAACACTACTTGTGCACTGGCATCCATATTATCGGCCCGGCACCAACGGATGTTGCTTTTGTCTAAGTTGGCCTGCGCCATTTTTTTGTCCTGGCCATCGCCGACCACAAAAAACTTAACAGCACAGTTGTTATCAGATTGCCCAATGATTTTTGCAACTACCTGTGTAAATAGCAAAAGGTTTTTTACCGGCACTACACGGCCGATGATGCCAATGGCCATTGTGCTGTCGGCAATGGCGTACTGGCGCCTAAATTGTTGCCTGGCTTCCTCGTTATTACTTAAAAAAACTTTTTCATCAATGCCCAAGGGTATTACGCGTATTTTTTCGGGCGGGGCGATTTTATAGCTAGCCGATAGTTCATTTTTTTGGGTATTGCTAATGGCAACAAGGCTGGTGGTTATTTTTGCGAGTAACCGCTCGGCCATGATAATGGATTTGGAGATGAGAGGGTTGAAATAGGAGTGGAAATGGTGCCCGTGGTAAGTATGGTAAATACGTTTCGTGCCAGCGAAGGAGGCTGCCACGCGCCCCATCAGCCCCGATTTTAAACCGTGGGTGTGTACAATGTTCGGTTTAAATTTCAGGATAGTGGTGAGGATAAAAAAGAACGCCCGGATATCATTAAATATGTTCAGTTTGCGTTTAAAATACGGATTCAGCACCAGGGGCAGGCCTCTAAATTGTTGTAAAAGGGCAGTCGCCTCCATTTCGTCTTTTTCCTTGCGGCCATGCAAAATAAGCAAGTCAAACTCTTCTTTTATATGATAAAGAAGTGGTATGGTATCCAAGGCTTGCCCGCCAATAACCAAACGGTTGAGTATAATAAGTACTTTTGGTTTCAAAAAATTTGCCTTTGGCTTTTGGTTTGTTTAATGCCCGGTGTATTGGCTCCTTATTTTTTTATTTACCTGTTTTCTTTCCTTGTCAAAAAGCCAACCCCATTTATTAAAATATTTTATCATATTTACAATATGCACCAAAAGCAACTTTGCACTTTTGTAACTACCCCTTTCGTGTACATGCGTTATTTGGGCATATGGGTAAAATACGGTTTTGTACTGTTTGTGTATGCGCCTCGTTAGGTCAATATCCTCTGGGTACATAAAAAAGTGTTCGTCAAAAAGCCCCACTTTTTGCAGTGCCTCCAGCCGCAAAAACATACAACAACCCGAAAGGTAAGGAACTTCCATTATTTTGTCGTAGCCGCTTTCGTGCATTTCAAAATATGCCGTTCTGTTCTTGGTAAATGGGGCTGGCAAAAAACGCCTAAATATCAAATCCATTGGGGTTGGTAATAGTTTGCACGCATACTGTAGGGTACCATTTGGGTAGCGTATTTTTGGCATCAGATGCCCTACCTCGGGGTTTGCCTCCATATAGGCATACATTTTTTCAAAGGCGCCTGGCTCAAATATTACATCGGGGTTTAGCACAATATGGTATCTACTTTGGTTTAATGCCTTTTTTAACGCTATGTTGTGCCCAGCACCATAACCAAGGTTTGCATCGTTAAAAATGTATTCAATTTTGGGATGGGTAGCCAGAACTTGGAGGGCTTTAGTAGGGGAGTTGTCGATGAGGTAAAGCGTAGAAATAATATTGCTTTTTACGATCGCATCGGTTAGTTGGGCAATAAGTGTTGGCTTTTGCTTGTACAAAACAATGGAACATGTAACAAAATTGGGCATTTTAAAACTTTAAAAAGAAACGGTATAAGCTAGTTGGTTAACTTATTTATACGATCGGGGTTATGGTCTCTTATATTATTGCTCGGTCTCATATTGAAAATATTAGCCCATTAAGCATTTTTTTTAAAAATAAATTGAGGTATTTTTCTAATAGGTTTTAGTATGGTAGTTAAAAAGGAATAGTCTAAGCCGTTTATCTTCCAAGCTAATTTATCTTCTTTGTTGGCCCTAATTCTGTTTTTTAGGCTTTTGTTGCCAACTCCGCCAATTCTCATACTAACAAGTGTTTCATTTAAATAAAAAACACTGAGTGAGTGTTTATATAACAACCGCAGCATTAACTCATAATCAGCAGATATTTTTAGTTGCGTGTTAAAAAAACCGTAGGTTTTATAAACCTGGGTTCTCACAAAAAAAGCAGGGTGGGGTGGCATCCAGCCATATTTCATTTTTTTCTTTTCAAATTTGCCAGATTTCCAATATCTGACTACTTTTTTGTGATCTGTTTTATCAATATATTCGATATCAGCGTATACAATAGATACATTTTGTTCAAATGCTTTTACAACGGTTGAAATTGCATGATTGTTTTTGTAAAAATCGTCGCTGTTAATAATAGCGGTAATTTCGCCAGTAGCCATTGCTAAGCCTTTGTTCATAGCGTCATAAATACCCTTATCGGGTTCTGAAATTAGCTTGGATACAATACTGCTATTTTTTTTAATAATCTCAAGAGTGTTGTCTGTAGATCCACCGTCTATGACTATATACTCTATATCGTGGTAGTCTTGGTTTTGTATGCTGTTAATCGTATCTTCTATGGTGCTTTCGCTGTTAAAACACACTGTAATGATTGTGATTTTCATAGCGAATTTTTTTTGTCCCAAACCTCCTTATAGGCGTCATATATTTTGGCAAATGCAATATCCCAAGAAAATCTTTCAGCATTCTTTAAACCAGCCGAGATGATTTTTTCTCTAACGGTTTTTTTGTCGAGTTGTTGTATTGCATTTAACAGTGTTTCGTGGGTTAACGAGGCCACCAGCAGAGCGCTATGGCCAGCTACTTCTGGGATAGATGATGTGTTTAAAGCAATTACTGGGCAGCCAGCTTTTTGCGCCTCGGCGATTGGTATGCCAAAGCCCTCGTAACACGATGGGTAAACGAGGGCTTTGGCATGATTATAAAATATATTCAAGTCGGTGTTGGATACATGACCCGTAAATTTGAACTGGCCAGGTTTTAGGTATTTTGACAATAGTCTTAATTCGCCCTTTGTTGGGGCCCCCCCACCGGCAATAAG
>Ga0007810_1000363_pt1 | contig 13695 bp, 8 predicted proteins | sample CryBogCBE15Jun09_FD_71193 | JGI IMG/M metagenome (GOLD analysis project Ga0007810, IMG submission 71193) | Freshwater microbial communities from Crystal Bog, Wisconsin, USA - CBE15Jun09 | ecosystem: Environmental > Aquatic > Freshwater > Lake | place: Crystal Bog, Wisconsin, USA | collected...
AACTCCATCATCACATCATTCAACCGAAACTTTGCCAAACGCAACGACGGCCTATCTGGCACGCATGCGTTTGTTGCATCGCCTGAAGTAGTTACCGCTTTTGCCATAGCGGGCGACCTTACCTTTAACCCCCTGACAGACACATTGAAAAATGAAAGCGGCGAAGATGTAATGTTAGATGAGCCGACTGGGTTTGAATTGCCACCTTCTGGCTTTGCAGTAGAAGATGCCGGTTTTCAGGCACCTGCAGAAGACGGCAGCGGTGTAACCATTGCAGTATCGCCTACCAGCCAACGTTTGCAATTGTTGGAGCCGTTTGCCGCATGGGAAGGCACCGACGTTAAAGGCCTAAAACTGCTGATTAAAGCAAAAGGCAAGTGTACCACCGACCATATATCAATGGCAGGCCCATGGTTAAAGTTCCGCGGCCATTTGGATAACATCTCTAATAATATGCTTATCGGCGCGGTTAACTATTTTAACGAGAAAACCGACAGCGTTAAAAACGAACTTACTGGCGAATATGGCCCAGTACCGGCTACCCAACGCGCCTACAAAGCCGCAGGCATTGGTAGCATAGTGGTAGGCGACGAAAACTACGGTGAAGGCAGCAGCCGCGAGCATGCAGCCATGGAGCCACGCCACTTAGGTGTACGCGCCATATTGGTTAAAAGTTTTGCCCGCATACACGAAACAAACCTGAAAAAGCAGGGCATGCTGGCACTTACTTTTGCCAATAAAGAAGACTACGACAAAGTACAGGAAGACGACAGTATTGACATTGTTGGCCTGACTGAGTTTGCCCCGGGCAAGCCGTTAACCGTAGTATTGCACCATGCCGATGGCAGCACCGATGCATTTACAGTTAACCACACCTACAACGAACAGCAGATTGAATGGTTTAAAGCAGGTGGCGCCCTGAATATTATCAGGCGCAAATTTGCAGAAGCGTAACTGTTACAACCAGCATTTATATAAAGCCTGCCCCGCAATTGTGGGGCAGGCTTTTAATTTTAAAGGCTCATGTTTTATGTAAATACCCAATACCCGTAAATAATTTGCACATAAGGAAACTATATCTGGTTAATACATAAATTTATACCATGAATAATTCGATTTTACGCTGCACCTTAACGATGTTATTGGCTATTGCAAGTGCTTCCATTTTTGCCAAAGGCAAAAAATTAAAAAAGAACAACATTACCGTTATTGCCTATTACGCTGGCGACGCAAAACATATTGATGCATACCCTATAGAAAAGCTTACACACATCATTTACAGCTTTACCCATTTAAAGGGCAACGAAATATTTGTTCAAAATGCCAATGACAGTGCCACCATAAAACACTTGGTTTCGTTAAAAAACAGAAACCCCAAGCTGAAAATCATTTTATCCATGGGCGGCTGGGGCGGCTGCGGCCCCTGTTCCGAAGTATTTTCTACGGATGCAGGCAGAAAGGCATTTGCAAAATCTGTGCGCCGCACATCAGAATATTTTGGCACCAACGGCATTGACCTTGATTGGGAATACCCCGCCATCTCCGGCTTTCCTGGCCACCGATTTGTACCGGAAGACAAAAGCAATTTTACAGCCTTGCTGAAAGATTTACGCGCTGCCCTCGGCACCAACTATGAGATAAGCTTTGCGGCGGGCGGTTTTACCACCTACCTGGAACAGTCCATAGAATGGGATAAAATTGCCCCCCTGGTTGATAAGGTTAACCTAATGACCTACGACCTAGTACATGGGTTTAGCAAGGTTACCGGCCACCACACGCCATTATACTCTACGCCCCAACAGGTTGAATCGATTGATCATGCGGTTAAATATTTAGCGTCCATCAATTTCCCAAAAAACAAACTGGTTATTGGCGCAGCATTTTATGCCAGAATATTTGATGTGGATGTGGATGCCAACAATGGCTTGTACCAGCCCGGCCATTTTGACCATGGATTCGATTTTAACACCTATAACCGCGACTCGTTGGAGAAAGCCGGCTTTACCTTTTATTGGGATGATGTGGCTAAAGCTCCGTATTTATACAGCCCTGTAAAAAAGCAACTGATAACCTTTGATGATAAAAAATCAATGGCCCTTAAAACAAAATACGCTATTGACAATGGGCTTAACGGCATCATGTTTTGGGAGCTGGGGAACGACTTACCCAAGAACGGCCTATTAGATGCTATTGATAATTCGCGGAACGAATAAACAAGACTTAAAGAACCTGGTGGATTTGCGATATTAATGTGGGAGGCCATGCCAATAAACGCATGGCCTCTCACACTATTTTTAAAATTGGGGTTAGCTACCAAAAAAAGACTTAACAGTCAATACTATTTGTGCTTCTTCTTTTTGTGTGTTTTTCTCTTTTTATTAGTTTTTTCAATCACTTGCTGCGCAGTTAATGATTTTATCAAAGCAACTTCCTTTTCACTATAAGGCGTTCCATCCGGCCTAAAAATATCATGAAACCACACCTTTGGTTCTTCGCCGCTGGGCATGGGCATATCCCAAGCGTACATGGTATTCGTTTTGCCTGCCACCAGGCCCCAGTTAATGGCTACAATCTTGTTTTCCTTTAACATGGGCATGATATTGTCGAAGCGGCTATCGCGTAGGCGCGCCATATACTCCGTGCAAATCAAGGGGCGGCCATATTTCTTAAGTGAGTCTATGGTTTCGGCATGCTTGAGCTGGTTGTTATAGTCATGGTAGCTTATAACATCGGAGTTGGCTAATTGGTAGGCATTTAAATCAGTCAAAGATTCTGTCCATACACCCGCTGACAGCGGCTGGGATGGGTTTATCTGCCTGCCCCATTTAAAGCAATTTGCCAGCAGAGGCAAACTCTTATTACCATAGTTACTGTTGCCCGGCTCGTTGTACAAATCCCACATCAAAATACGCTTGTCGTCTTTAAAGGAGGTTAGTATGTCTTTTACGTAGGCCTCCAGCGTTGTAACCAGCGTGGCATCGTCGTAATACAGCTGCCCAGGGTCTCTTATCCAGCCTGAGTTGTGGATACCCGGTTTTGGGGCAGGCTGTGTGCCCGTATGGTACGTTTCGTTCCAGCAATCGTCAAAAAAAACTAATATGGTTACTATACCGTGTTGTTGGGCAATGGCCAGGTATTGTGCTACACGTTGCTTAAACCCTGCTTTGTCAATTTGCCAAGCGGCATGGTGCAAAAATACCCGCATACAGTTGAGGCGTATGGATTGGGCATAGCTTAAATCTAGACTTATGGCGGCAGTGTCAAAGGTTTCCTGCTGCCACATTTCTAACTGGTTGATGGCGGTGTGGGGTATAAAATCGCAGCCACGCAACCAATCGTAATGTTTATACCATTCATTGGCGCGTTCCTTACTCCACATGGCTCGCTCTTTTTGTGCAAACACGTGTTGCCCACTTAAAACAAAAACAAATACTAGTAACAGGTTTATTCTTCTCATATTTTTTGCCCCCAATACCCCAAAAGGTATTTTAAGTTAATCAATCAACCATTGCTGTCAAATAAACGCGGGCGATTATTGATATTAGCCCAGCTATTGCCATTACCAATCATTGCCCTTGCGGCCCTTGTTGTTGGCAACCGTTGGTCACCGCAAGCTAATTTTTACAAACGCTTATATTGCGCAATACAGCCCCGCCGCCTATCCCAAACACTTGTATGCGGCGTATTTATCACTGTTTAATCACAGGAAACGCACTGATCCTAAGCCTTGCTGCCCCCATGGGTATCAGCTCAATTTTTTCTGTTTTGATATTTACGCTATTAGCGCCTCCGGGCAATGTATCACAAAGCCCGTATTTATCAAGCCCCCAACCCGGTATCTCACGGCCAGTGGTTTGTATGGCCAATGGCACGTCATCCAACGTAAAAGGAAAATCATTCTTGGGCCAAGCCTTCCGGGTTACCGTAAATGCCGCCAAGTTATCATCGCGCAAGTTACCCTCGCTCAACCCGTAATTCCATTTGCCGGCAGGGAAAATTTGGTAGGCCGGCCAACGGGTGGCATCTGCGCCGGGTTGCCATTTTGAGTCCCAGGTGGCAGTGGCATGGCTATCTTCTTTTTTGTACGTTTCTTTAACCTTCAACGAAAAAGTAAGCGGCCCATAGTTAATACTGGCGCTGTTTTTATTGGCCGCCCAGCGTTGTATGGTAACCTGCATGGGCAAAACCACCTCAATCTTATCCCCACTGTTCCATATTTTTTCAATGCGGGTATAGCTGCCTGCTTGTAGGTTTTTTTCCACGGCAATACCGTTTACCTTAAGCATGGCTTTTCCGCACCATGCGGGGATACGTAAATACAGCGGGAACTTGGCATTTTTCGCAGCCGAAACGGTTATGGCAATATGGTCTTCAAACGGGTAATGTGTATCTTCATGCAAGGTAATGGTTTGCCCGTCGCCCACTTTTGCGGTAACTGTGCTACTGCTGTATAACATGGCAGCAAGGCCGTTGTCGGGGGTAGCCATCCACATGTTTTCAGCATAATAAGGCCAGCCTTGTGCATGGTTGTGCTGGCAGCACCGGCTGCTAAAGGGGTTCATCATTAAAAAAGGGCCGTCGTTTTCAATGCCGGGGCTGTGGTTGGCGCTGTCGCTAACCGCCATATTGGGCGAGGTGATGTACCTGAGCGATTTAAAATCGGGCATCAAGGCTGCCGGGTAGGTATTAAAGGCCACATTTTCGCAATGGTCGGCCCAAAAAGGGTCGCCTGTTATGCGCGCCAATATTTCGTCACTGGCCATTTCCTCCACCATCCCGCAGGTTTCCACCCCTTGGCGGGGGTCGGCAAAACCTACGCGGGCATTTTCATCGGCGCCAAACATGCCGCCTGGCACATTGCCGTACAATTTTCGGATGAGTGAAAAGTCGTTATAAGTAGCCTGCAAAAAAGCGGAGTCCTTGGTTTGCAGGTAATACGTGGCCGGTTCGCGAAAGCATTGCGCTACGTTTACATTGTGCCAGTTGGGTAGTTTGGTCTTTTGTGTCCAGTCAGCTGTATTGCGGTGTATTTTTTCGGCCAGGGTCAGCAGCCAAGGCTCGCCGGTAATATTGTACAGCCAGTATACGCTGTACAGGTTATCGCCCCCGCGGCTGTTTTCCCAGTAGGTTTTTAAAAAAATACTGTCTGGCAGTTTCTTTTCCCAGGCAAAATACCGGTCCATCAAATGTATCACGCGCTGGTCGTTGCTGTACTCATAATAGCTTTGCATACACCACAGCATAAGCATATTGGCCCACACGTCCTGCAAGCCTTGCGGGTGGCTGGCAGATTTTTCTAGGTTAACGGGGCCAAAAAAACCGTCTGCCCGCTGGCTTTCAAATACTTTATCCAACCAGCTTTTCGTTTCGGCAATCATTTTTTCGTCGTGCAGCAGGTATGCCATGTTGCCGTAGCCCTTTAGCCAATAGGGCACTTCCTCCCACCCATGGTCGCCCTGCCCGTTGCCGCTATACCATGCGTTGTTGTTTTTATCCAACCACGCGCTTATTTCACCCAATTGCCCTGCGAGCCCGTCACGCTGCCGCCGCAGGCAGGCGGCCACCCAGCCGCCCGGCACTATGCTGCCAACGGGTAACTTAATAAATGCGCTGGGCAACAGCGGGGCTTTGTTGCCTATGTAAAAGCGGTTGGCCGTTTGTGTGGCTGGGCGCATTACGGTAGTAACGTTAAGGGTGCTACCCCCGCGCCAATGAATGGCCGTGCAAACTACAGCAATGGTTAGGCAGGTATAAATGAGTTTGTTCATGGCATGCCCGCATAAGCGGGGCATGAAAATAGCGAAATATATTAAACCAAGTAGGCCTTAATTGTAAATTTTACACTTTACTAAGCGTGTGCCCTTTTATGTGTATGGCAACGGCTAGAGTATGTGAGATAAGTACATTCTCCGGCGGTGCCCAGGGGCTATTTCAAATTATCGCGCCCTAAAAACAGCCACAAGCCAACCTTTAAACGCTTGTAAAGAGGGTATGCGTGGAGTATTGAAATAGCAAAAAATAGTTCCCATGTCGATAATTTGGCATACCCCAAACAATTTCCCCAAAAGCTGCCAAACCCACTTGTATTATATTTGCCCAGGCACCATTTAAGAAGGGGCTGATAATACAAATGCACAAATTTTTGATAGCTTTAATGGCCACCTTTTGCTACACCTTATGTTTAGGGGGCAGATTGCCGGGCGGTGATGCGGCCAGCCCAAAACCGGGCCAGCTAACCGACAGCGTTTTTTGTACGGCAGATGCCAGCCAAAGCTATGCAGTGTATATACCGGTAGCAGCCACCACCGGCCCGATGCCCGTAATCTATTTTTTTGATGCCCATGGGGCAGGCGCACTACCCCTACGGCAATACAAAGCCCTAGCCGATGAGTATGGCTTTGTGCTGGTAGGCAGCAACAACTCAAAAAACGGCAACAGCTGGCCCACTACCGAAAATATTTGGCTGCAAATGTTGAACGATACGCAAAAACGGCTGCCCATAATCAACACCTGGGTATATGCCTGCGGCTTTAGCGGCGGGGCAAAGGCTGCAGGGTACCTGACGCTTAAATACCCTATCATAAAAGGTATTATAGCCAATGGCGCCGGCCTGCCAGACGGCATTGCGGCTAATAATTTTGACTTTAGCATTACGATGCTGGCCGGGGAGGGAGACATGAACATGGCTGGGTTGGTTGCATTTTACAACAACCTAAATAATACAAACACCTTGCACCGTTTGGCAATATTTAGCGGCAAGCACGAATGGGCACCCGCAAACACGATGGGGCTTGCGTTTTCTGGTTTACAATTAGATGCTATGCGCATGGGCTTACTTGCCCAAAACAACGAATGTATTAACCGCTTTATAGCGGCTAGCAAGCAACGTGTTAACGCCTTTTTTTCCACTAACCAACTAATAAAAGCCACACAGGCATGTACATTTGCCACAAGCATATTAAACGGCTTAAGTGAACAAGCTGCTTGGTTTAAAAACCAGTATGCAACCATTGCAGGTAGCAACGCTTACCAAAAACAACTACTGGCACAGCAAGCGTTGCTAAACACAGAGCAAACCATGCAAGCCAGCTTTATGCAGCAGTTTGAGCAAGGCAGCATGCAATATTGGGCAACAACCATTGGCAGTTTACAAACAGCCGCTGCGGCAAAAACCCCAGACGGCATGATGCGCCAACGGCTGCTCGCCTGGCTCTCCCTTGCTTTTTACTCCATCACTAACCAGCTGCTCAGCGGCAGCCAAAACGAGGGCGCAAGGCATTTTGTTGATTTATACAAACTTGTTGACCCCACTAACAGCGAGGCTTGGTATTTATCGGCCATATTATTTGCCAGGGCTGGTAAACAGCCAATGACCGAGCGGGATTTGTTAAAGGCAGTAGCCTGTGGGTTTACCGACAAAAAAAGATTGGAGCAACAGCCTGAATTTAAAAAACAATCTATCGTATTAATTAGCAGGGCCCTTGAAGAAAATATTAACCGCAAATAACGGTCAGCTGTTACACCCCGCCGAAAAACTAACGGCCACCAATAATAAAACCCAGCCGCGATTTTTTTATAAAATATACTAGCCCATAAGAAGCTGTTATAACAACAGCAAACACCACCAGCTGAAACAACACGGCGGTAGACAAATGTAAAAAAAGATGGTGCTGCAGCACAAATTTACTGAGGTGCGGCATAAGAAATAGCAGCAATATAGAGTGTACCAAATACACCCCGTATATGTATGACTGTGGCTTTAAGCTTTGTACCCAATTGAGTTTATTGGTTTTTAGTAACATTATAAATACCAAGATGGATAAAACGATGTTAGAAAAGCGAATTGACCCAAACGAATCGAGGCAGCCCATGCTTTTAAGCACCCATCCTTCCCGGCAGGCGAGGGCAAAAGCCAGCACTGAGGCCAATAATAAAGACAACCGCGGGAGCTTATTGACAAAACCCTCTGTCTTATCCAAATGCTGATTAAGCTGTACCCCTAACCACATAAAAAGCACATACCCTAAAAAAGACCTTGCATGGTTTACTGATACCCAGGCATAGTACAAGTTAACACAATAAAAAAGGGTGATAACCACTAACAAAATGCCAAACCATAAACGGTGCACGTGCTTTTTAAAAACAATAAGTAAACATGCCGAAAAAATAGACACCGGTATAAACCAAAACGCAGCATGAAAAATACCAGCCGAAAACAGGTTGATGGAAAGCTTTACCGTGTCGATAGGATTATTGGAAAAAAGGCCCCCAATTTTTAAAATTTGCAACAACTGTACAAATACAAAAAAACATAAAAATGACAGCCAAGGTAAAATAAGGGAATAAAACCGGTAACGCAAATAGCTAACCACCGAAAAAGTTTGCAACTTTCGGTTGAAGAAAAATCCTGAAATAATGAAAAAACTAACCGTGCCGATGCGCCCCAACTGCATAAGAACCGACTGTAGAACTTGGTTGGATGGATTGATGAACACTACATTTTCCCAGCCAAATAAAGCATGGCCCCAAACAATGGAAGTAATGGCCAACAAACGCACGGTTTCCATTTTTCCTGAATAGGCTTTAAAAATATCCGCTTTAACAGCCGGGTTTACCTGTAGCAATTTTTCGCGCGCCGCCCAATCATTGTTTACGCCATCAGAGGGCAAGCTTACCGCAGCTGATACTATTTGGGTATCTTTATGTAACGTGCTTCCGGATAGGCTTGCTGCTGAATGGGGCATAATCATGACCATTTTTGGTAACTGTATTATTTACGCAGTGTTAACAACGGGCTATTGTATCATCAGCAGTAAATAACTGTCGTCAAAGATACCACCCTGCAGTAAAATAAATAAGCTGTTGGTATGTTCAGCACTTGTTTTAAGCATCTTTTAAAAAACAAGGGGTACGATAAATTTATCTTTAAGCAGATTGGGGCCGCTTCTATACATTTTTAATAGCCCCCTCTCAAATAGTTGCTGTATAAGTCATTCTCATCGCAATTCATGTGTACCATCTGTGCGGCTACCATTGCAAAAGCCCCAGCAAATGCTGGGGCTGCACACCCAAGGAATGGTTTTGGCTGGTTATGGTGAAACGCTATTATTAGTAAATATGTTAATCGGTAATGCTATTTTTCAGCCACAAGCACTTGGAACGAGCCGGGCACTATAGAAGGCCAGCCTTTAGCGCCAGCAGGCTGCGGCACAAATTCAGCGGTTGGCATGTACACCACATGGGTTGTTGCATCAACAGCTATGGTACGTGCGCCTTTTTTGGTAGGCACGTTGGCGTAAGAAACAAACTTGTCGGCAGACTGTTCTTTGATGATAGATAAAACACCATCCTGCCCGCAAGAGGCAAAAATCAATTTTTTCTCAGCGTCAAAACCAATGCCATCGCAACCATCGCCTATAACTGGCCTGGCTACTACCTTGCCATTGTCGGCATTCAGCACCACCAACATTTTGTCGCAACCAGCAAAAAGGCGGTGTGTTACATTGTCAATTTCCAAACCGGTAGGGCTTTCCGCGCCTAAGGGCCAATGGGCGCTAACTTGGTTAGTGGCCAAATCAACCACTGCAATTTCATTCTTGTCTTCAATGTTCACATATATTTTGCCCGCATTGTTGCTTACCGCAGTTTCTGGCTTGCCGCCCACTGGTATAGTGGCTACAACGGTGTTGGTCGCGGCATAAATAATACTCAAATCAAGACTGCGCCCGTTGCAGGTAATTATTTTATTCGAAAAACCATCGTACATAATGGCGTCTGGGTTTTGGCCGGTGGCAATTTGGCCGGTAACCTTGCCCGTTGCCAAGTCAAACACCGACACGGTGTTTAGCCTTCCGTTGCTGGTGTACCCTTTACCCAATGCCTGGTTAAATGCCACGCCATGTACACCGGTGGTGTTTAAAATAACACCCAGCGAATCGCCTGTTTTTTTATCCAAAATATTTACTTGGCCACCATGCGATACATACAGTTTGTTACTGTTGGGGTCTGCGGCAATATAATCCCAGCCGCCGCTGCTGGCTATATGAAAGGTTTTGGTAACCTTGTAGCCGCTGTTGCCTTGTGCCTGTACCAGTTGCAAACAACCTATGGCGAAACAAAAAACGAGTGCTTTTTTCATGATGGACGTTTTATGATATTTACTGGAAAGATACGGGGAAGATTTTGTAGACTTTCTGAAGAAAAAAAGCTTTCGGACACCGCATTGTAAAAGGCAAGCAATCGTCATGCCTGCGTAGGCAGGCATCCCCTAAAATTAAACCTGCGCGATAAAAGACAACGCTTTACCCTTTAGCGAGCCGGCTTATTACACAACCGGTACCTAATGGTATTCCAACAAGCCCAACTTTGAGGGATGCCTACCTACGCAGGCATGACGAACGCCAGCTTTTTTAACAAGCTTCGCCCTAAAAAAATCATCCTGCGTTTGCCCAGCCGGTTACCTGTATGGTGGCCCAATTTAAAAATAAACCATCCCAAATTTAACGCAGCCGATTATGTATAAAATACACGTTATCAATTAATAATATTTTACAAAATAATGTATTCATCTTTACGGTGATTGTAATAAATTTGTTTAAACTTATGTAATATGCCAGGCACGCCTTCAATTATGGGTTTACACCTCAGGTACCGTTTATGGATTGCGGAAATGAATGCAGATATAACCATACTACGCATATTTGATGATTACCTGCATGAACTAGAAACCAAACGCACAGAGCCCGAGGTAAAAAGGGGTATTGAAGAATTTGAAAAGGAGTTTGTTAGCCTGCGTGCCGAAATTGATGAATTGCGGCACCAAATGCATATTCACAAAATGAGTCTGGCTGCCTATGCCAGAGAAAACACCCCTTTTGACCAAACGGCCTACAAAAGCGGCACCCATGCCCCGTTAAAAGCAAGGTACCTTAACTACAGCAAAAATTTTAAACGGATAAAAAAAGAGTTCGGCCAGTTTGAGGAAAGGTGGTTGTGCTAATGCAAAGTTTTCCATTTGTCAATGCTTTGTTTTGGCACCAGAAGCGCCCATGTAGCGCTGCTTTTTTATGCCAGTCATATGATAAATGCAAGCAATTGCCGGCCTTTAACCATTTGTGCATTGACTTTTTGACTTATTGCCGCAACAGCCTACCAAACCGTGCCACGTCTGCCAAGGGGTCTATGGCAGCACCTTGGGTTAAATACGTGCAAAACTGCTCCGCAAAATAAGGTGCTAACGAGCAACCCTTGGTACCCATGCCGTTTAATATGCCCACATTTGGTATGTGCGGGTGTAGCCCCACAAACGGCCTCCGCTCCACCGCAACAGCCGGCCGTAGGGATGCCAAATGGTCTACCACTGTGAACGGTACTTTCAGGTTCATCTCCAGTTCCTGCGTTTTCTTTTGTTTAAATTGCGCTGTGGGCAAACTATCCTCAAAACTGTTTTCATAACTGCTGCCCACCCACCATAAACCGTCATACCAGGGCACGATGGTGCTGTTGCCCAATTTGCAAATATTGCCTTTCGGCAAGCCGGGTATATCCACTATCAATGCCTCGCCCTTGTTAAAAACAAAAGGCAGGTTTTTAAAATAAGGCAGCTGGAAAGTGTTGACGCCGTTACAAAAGATAATCTTCCCGGCACGTATGTTTTTGTACTCCACATGGCTTTCATGGATGGTAAGATGTTCCGCCTCAAAGGGCACTTCCATCAATCCCCCCTCCTGCTTAAGTTTTTTCCGCCAGCCGCTCAGCAGGGGGAACAAATCCACCAGCCAAACGGGATCAATTTCAGCGGCGCCAAAAAATGGGTAACATACATCTGCATACAGGGCCATTTTATCAGCAGGCACCGGTTTTATGAATGAGTTTTCCTCGCTAATCCGTTTGTCATACGCATCCCGCATCTGCTGCGACGGCGGGAAAGCAATAATATTAGCGTGCCGTATCACCTCCACCCCAATATCCTTGCCAATAGCCTGGTAAGCACCCCATGTATAACCCATCAATACCTCTGCCATCCAGGTGGTTACCACCTGCCTGCCCGTTACCGGGTTAATCACCCCGCTGGCCACTTTGCTGGCACTGAAGGGCCGGGCCTCGTCGATCACCAGTACACGCTTGCCCTGTTTCCACAAATGCCAACTCAAAAAGGTGCCGCAGATGCCTTGGCCCACGATGATGATGTCAAACGTGAGTTTTGAATCGTCAGGCGTGAATGATGAATGGTCAATCGGGAATGGTGAATCGTGAGGCGTGAATGGTGAATGGTCAATAGTCAATTGGGCTTCGTTTGTATCCTGTTCGTTTATCATGTACTCGTTTCTTTGCGGGTACGCAATTTATTGAAAGGCGGGTTAATGGTGAATAATTCCTCGATAGGCAAATCAAAAAAAGACTTAAATTTAGATAATTAAATTGTCTCTTCAAGAGTATCAATCCAATTAAGCACTGCCGTTTCACCACCGCTGTGTGAAGCATCCTCGCTTCACACGTATATTCTATCGCCTCCGGCGATGTAATAAATAATGGATCCACCCTGCATAACACGACATATTAAAGTGGCGAAAGATTTTTGCAGATTCCATCAAGCGTTAATCGCCAGAGGCGATAGAATATACGTCCGCGGCGAGGACGCCACGAACAGCATGAAAAATCCACCATTCACGGCTCACCATTCACGGCTCACCGCTCACCACTCACCATTCACGGCTCACCATTCACGGCTCACCGCTCACCACTCACCATTCACGATTGACGTTTCACGATTCACGATTCACGATTCACGCCTCACGATTCACGTTTCACGTCTATCATTCCACCACCACCCGCAACCCCTCTGAGTGGCTGGCAAATTCTGGCGCGTACATACATTGTATGGTCGCGATGCCGGAGGAGAAGGTGCCGGTATGGGTGATGAACACCGGGTACTCAAACACATAACTGCCTTTGGATAGGTAGCTGATGAAAAAGTCCGTCGCAGCATCTTTGGTGGACTCATAATACCCCAGTCCGTCCTGCCATTTGTATTCGCTTAACACGTTTTGCGGTTCCATGCTGGCGGCGCGCATATCCTTTAGGTGCAGGTACTCCATGTCGCGGTCGCTTTTTAACACGATGCGCACGATCACTTTATCGCCAATGTGCAACACACTGTCTGCTGTTATGGGTGTTAGTATATTGCCATTGGCGGTGTTGCGTTCCACAAACAATTGCTTTTGCAGCGATAAAGGTGTTGCTGCGCCGGTTATCTTGTCCATATCCTCCAGGTACTGCCAGTACACGGCACCCCAGGACGGGCTGGTGTTTTTTACCGCGCCTTCGGTATGCACGGCCACGGTTATATTACCCATGGCAGGTTGCACCTTTTTACCGTCTACCACTTGCTTAAAGTACCCCGTGCCGGCCTCCGTTTTTACATCGCTGCTTTTTAGGGTGTAGCTGCCCAGTTGGATGGTAACGGCGCGGTTGGCATCCAGCTGTGGGCCGCTGTGTATCAGTAGGGCATAACAGGCATCGGCGGTGGCCTTGGTGGTTTTCCAGTTGGTGGTTTGTTTTTGGTTGATGAGCCAGATTTTCATTTCATCCGCATCCTGTTGGGCATGCAGGGTTTTGTCGGCTGGCATGGCTTCGGCCAGCTCTATCAATAAGGCCTGCTGCTCAATTGGGGCTTGGTACCAGTAATAGCCCCAC
>Ga0007810_1000383_pt1 | contig 13421 bp, 13 predicted proteins | sample CryBogCBE15Jun09_FD_71193 | JGI IMG/M metagenome (GOLD analysis project Ga0007810, IMG submission 71193) | Freshwater microbial communities from Crystal Bog, Wisconsin, USA - CBE15Jun09 | ecosystem: Environmental > Aquatic > Freshwater > Lake | place: Crystal Bog, Wisconsin, USA | collected...
TCTGAGCAGGCCTATGGCTCGGACGAGGGCACGAGCCCGAAGTCTTGGGGTGCGCAGGCTTATGGTGAAGACGAGGGCCGTACGCCCCGCAAGTCCGGTGGCCGTAATTGGATCGCCGGCGCCATCAAGCATCCGGGTGCGCTGCACAAGGCTCTTCACGTCAAGGAAGGCGAGAAGATCCCCGCCAAGAAGCTCGCCAAAGCCGAGCATTCCAGCAATCCGAAGCTTGCCAAGCGCGCTCATCTTGCTGAAACGCTGAAAGGCCTGCATAAGTCTGAGGGTAGCCGCACCAAGAAGTTTGGCGGTGGCTCGCTCGGCATGAATCCGGTCTCGATGGGCATGGCTTCGCAGGCGCGTCCTGTTGCGCCCATGGCCCGCAAGTCGGGCGGTCGTACCGGCAAGGGCAAGATGAACGTGAACATCGTCATTGCTGGCCATCATCCGGGCGCAGGCGCTCCGATGGGTCCGCAGGGCGCTCCTCCGATGGGGCCTCCGGGCGGTCCTTCGGCTGTTCCCGTTCCGCAGCCCATGGGCGCTCCCCCGATGGGTGGCGGTGCACCAATGATGCCTCCGGGGATGCCTCCGGGCGGCGGTGGTATGCCTCCGATGGCTCGCAAGAGCGGTGGTCGGACGTATCCCCACATGAAATACGGCGCCGGCGGTGGTGAAGGTCGCCTCGAAAAGATCGAGGAATACGGCCTGAAGCCCCACAAGCGCTAATAATCCGCGCCCGCATCGATACCGGGCGCGAGATCCCCGCCAGCCAGATGATCCCTCCCCGTCTGGCTGGCGGTTTGGTTCCACGGGAGGGCAGCTCGGGAGGCTGTTATGATGACGTATGACACCGCGTTCGCGCGGGAACTGGCTAAGCTTATCAATCAGGCGATTATTTCGGCCACGGAAATCCTGACCGGACGCTCTATTGGCGATTATGCCGATTATAAATATCGGCTGGGCCAGATCGACGCCCTTAAGGCAGTTCTGGAATCTTTCGACGAAGCTGAAGACAACGCAAATAAGCGGTGAGGGAATAAAAGCATGCCGGTACTTCCCATGATGCACGACGTCGATCCCAAGGAAGCCCTTAACAAGGAACTTGGTGACATCAGTGGCGTCGAAATCTTCAACAATCAGGTTCTCGTTGCAGTCTATCTTCGCCCTAACACGACTAAACTCGGCGGAAAGACATTCTACCTGACGGATAACACGGTAGATGAAGACAAGTACCAGAGTAAGGTTGGTCTCTTGGTGAAAAAGGGTCCAACTGCATTCGTTGAGGGTGACGGCTGGTTCCTCAATACTGAATTTAACATTGATGATTGGCTTGTATTCAAGCCGTCTGACGGATGGAGCATCACCATTAATGGTGTTCTGTGCCGAATCATCGAAGACGTGAACGTCCGTGGTCGTGTGGATATGCCCGACCGAGCTTACTGAGGAGAGAACAGTGGAAAAAAGCGAAGAAATTACCGAAATCGAACTCGATTTGGCGACTGAGCCTGAAAAGGAAGCCGAGATCGAGGTCGTAAAGGCCGAAGAAGTCCCTGAAAAGATCATTCCGGCCGATGATGGCATTGCGCAGCTCCGCAAGCAGCTCGAAGCCGAGCGTGCCGCGCGTGCCGATGCCGAACGGCGGGCCAATGAGGCCGCGCAGCAGGCGTATCGCGCTACGAGTGAGGTCGAGGATACCAATCTTCATCTCATCAATAATGCCATCGACACGGTCAAGAGGAATAACGAGATCCTCCGTGCCCAGTATCGTGACGCCATGGCGGTTGGCGATTACGACAAGGTAGCGGAAATCAACGATGCGGTCAATGAGAATCACGCCAAGCTGCGTGATCTTGCTGCCGGCAAAGACGCAATGGAGCGCAAGCCGAAGGCGGAAGCCCCGAAGCCTATGGTTTCCGATCCGGTCGAGGCGTTGGCGTCTCAGCTCACGCCGCGCTCTGCCGCATGGGTTAGAGCGCATCCCGAGTGCGCTACCGATCCTCGCCTCTATCAGAAGATGATTGCTGCCCATCAGTTGGCAATCGCTGATGGCATCTCGCCCGATACTGATGAGTATTTCGAGTCGGTCGAGGGCACTATGCGGCTTGCTCCTCGTCGAGCTGCCGAGCCGGAATATGACGCCATGGCCGATACGGCAAAGGTTACTCAGCGCCGCACTCCGCCGCCCTCCGCCCCGGTGTCTCGCGCCGGCACGGGCACTGGCTCACGTCCAAATGTCGTCCGGCTGACCGCAGACGAGCGTGAAATGGCCGCCATGATGAAAATGAGCGACCGTGAATACGCCATCGAGAAGAGCAAGCTTCAGAAAGAAGGAAAAATCGCATGAATGACGCCGTTAATACTCCCCGCCGTGGGCGTCCCCGCAAGAGTCTCTTTGCTCCGAAGCCGGTGACTGAAGAAGTTGCCGCCGTCGAGGCGGTTGCAGACGCCCCGGTCCGACCCGTTCGGCCAACTTCAAAGGACGAAAGTCCCCGTGATCGCGCCGCTCGCCGCGCCGCCGAAGTCCGCAGCCATAATAATGGCGACATGGACGACGGCACGGATGAATTTTATATCGACAAGTCGTCTATCCCCGACGGCTGGTCCTACGAGTGGAAGACACATGCCGTCACCGGCATGGACATGACGGCTTACCAGACCAACTTGCGCCGCAAGGGCTGGGAGCCTGTTGAAGCCTCTCGTCATCCCGAACTTATGCCGCGCGGTGAGATCGGTTCGGAAATTACCCGTAAGGGCATGATCCTTATGGAACGTCCGAAGGAGCTGACCGACGAGGCCAAGGAAATCGAGAAGCGTCGGGCTCGTCAGCAGGTGACGAATAAGCAGGAGCAGCTTAACGCTGCCAAGCCGGGCGAGTTTGAACGCGCGAACAAGGATTCATCGCTCGTTAAAGTAAAGCGCGGGTACGAACCCATGCCAATCCCTGATTAATACCGAACTGACTTCGTTTAGGGGGCCGTTTTGGCCCCCTTTACATTTATATTATCCAGTGTATTTTTATTTACATCGAGCTAGTCTCGTTCCCTCCCCCGTTGTGGAGGTGATCATCTTATTTGGATCCTAGTCGCCCCGTTGTGCGATGATGGGCCTTCTCTGAAAAAGGAGATTCCGTCATGGCGAATACCTTCGCTCCGAACGGTTTCCAGCAGTATTCGGGTACGGGCTCTGCCCCGACCTATGAACAGGTTGCTCTCGGCATTTCTGGTTCGAACTCGACCAATCCGCAGATCTTCTACGGCGATCCCGTTTCCCAGCTCTCGACCGGCTACATTTGCCAGCTTGGTACGAATAGCACCACTAATACCCCCGCTGCCGGCTCGGGCACTATCGTTGGTGTCTTCGTTGGCTGCAAGTATCTTTCGACTTCGCAGAAGCGCGTCACGTGGTCGAACTACTATCCGGGTAATGGCGACGTTGCGTCGGGCACGAACGTCACGGCCTACGTAATCACCGATCCGAATGCTCAGTTCATCGTTCAGACCGGCAATGGTGGACCCGTCACTGTCGCGGGCATTGGCCAGAACATCGGCGTTGCTTATGGCACCGGCACCGGCACGAACTTGAACAGCCTCGGCACCACGCCCGGCAACGTGTCAAACGGTCTCTCGACGGCTTATGCCGATTACGGCACGCTTAGTGCTTCGACGGCAACCGGCCCCTTCCGCGTCATTGGTCTGGCAAACTACTCGGTTGACGGAAATAACCCGTTGTCGGGTATCAACGGCAATGATTCCACCACTGCTTACAACCGGATCGTGGTTGCGTTTAACAACGTGGCGATGAAGTCCGGCACAACCGGCATCTAAGGAGTAGGGCAAAATGGCCGTCAATCTTTCCGCCATCAAAGACCTTCTCCTCCCCGGTCTCCGTGGGATCGAAGGCAAGTACGAGATGATTCCGTCTCAGTACGACAAGATCTTCACCAAGCACGACTCGAAGCTGGCCCTTGAGCGCACCGTCGAAATGCGGTTCCTCGGATACGCTCAGCTGAAGAGCGAAGGCGGTCAGACCGCGTTCGACAACGGCGCTGGTGAGCGTTACGTCTACAATCAGGAACATACTGAAATCGGTCTGGGCTACGCGATCACCCGCAAGGCGATTGACGATAACCTGTACAGGACCCAGTTCCATCCGTCGAACCTTGGCCTCATCGAGTCCTTCCAGCAGACCAAGGAAATCTACGGCGCGAACATCCTGAACACTGCCACGACGTACAACACGTCTATCGGTGGTGACGGTGTGTCCCTCCTTTCGGCCTCGCATCCGATTGACGGTGGCGTGGTTGCGAATACGCCGACGACGCAGGTTGACCTCAACGAGGCCACGCTGCTCAATGCGATGATCTCCGTCCGCACGAACTTCCGTGATCAGGCGGGTCTGAAGGTCTTCGCCCGCGCGAAGAAGCTGATTGTTCCCCCGCAGCTTGAGCCGGTGGCTATCCGCCTCACGAAGACGGAACTCCGTCCGGGTACGGCAGACAACGACGTCAACGCCATCATCAGCACTGCCGGCGGTCTGCCGGAAGGCTATATGGTCAACGACTTCCTGACCTCGCCGTATGCTTGGTTCCTGCTCACGAACATCGATGGTCTGTCGTACATGGAGCGCGTGCGCTTCGAAACCGATATGCAGGTCGATTTCGTCACCGACAATCTGTTGGTGAAGGGGTATGAGCGCTACAGCTTCGGGTACTACAACTGGCGTGCGATCTGGGGCTCGACACCTTCCTCTTGATTTTATTGGATGATCTTCAAACGGTACGAAAGGAATAATGAATTGACTCCCGGCAACGAAAGCGATAAAAAAGTGTATCGCCTTTCCGCGATGAGGAGTGGATTTATGTCCAATCGTACCGATTACAAAGCCGAGTATTCCTACGAGTTCGTATCTTCAAAACTTAGATACGAACCCGAGACAGGAATGTTTTTTTGGCTTGAAGATGTATCCAGAAACATCAAGGCTGGCTACGAAGCTGGTTGTGTGAAGGCTACGAGAGTATCGGCAAAAACGGGAAAACCCGTTTCGTATCGATACATTCGTATTGGCCGCGAAATCCCGGCGGTTCAATTGGCATGGCTACTCGGCCATGGTGAATGGGCTGCCGGGCGGATTCACTTCAAAGACAACGACACTCTGAATCTTTGTCTCAATAATCTGGAAATGGCCAATTCCCTCGGTGAATCGGTCAATGAAAGCGATATTGAGAGTCGCAAAGAATATATGAAGAGTAGTCGAAGAGCGTTTCCTCTCGTTTGGAAAGAACGAGATTTGCAGAAAAAGTTCGGTCTTTCCCTTGCTGAATATGGGAAAATGCTGGTTGTGCAAGGCGGTAAATGCGCCATTTGCAATCAGTCCGAAACACAAGTGCGAAACGGAACCAAAAAGTCTTTGGCGGTGGACCACGATCACGCAACCGGCAAAATTCGTGGGCTTTTGTGTACGGAATGCAATCAGGCTCTTGGAAAGTTTAAAGACGACCGAAACGTCCTCCTTTCAGCGATCCAGTACCTCGACAAGCATTCCGAAAACACTCCGAACGTGGTATCCCTTCCCGACGTCGTAAGGAAAACTTACAATGAGTGACGCAATCCTTGGCGGTGCTGCAATTCTGCACCGTACCATCAACTAACAGGAGGCTCGTATGGCTATTTCTGCCTTTTCGGGTCCGCTGATCGTATTTGGCCAGAATCCTCTTACGGCTGAATACAATCCTGATATTGGTTCCTCGCTGCTGTATGCGGGTGCCGGCATCATGGACCCCCGCGCTCCGTTTTCGTATATCCCGGGTGAGGCGCAGTCTGCGCCTGATTTTGGATGGTACGGCCTTAGTGACATTGTTACTGTCACTGCCGTTCCCTATACGTCTGCGACTGGTGCAATTGTTGCGTCCGCTAACCCAACGGGCCCGACTCTTCTGCCCGTCACCACCAACTCGGCCACGACCGGCGTCTACTATTCGTCCACGTTTACGCGGTCGGATACTGGTGTTCTGGATACCGTTCTTGCCCTTGATGCGTATGCGTCTGTCACGGCGTCCATTTCAAATGGCGTCATGACGGTAACGGCAAATAGCACCATGCCAATCGGTCCCGGCATGGTCGTTCTGTCTTCGACGCAGACGGTTACGGGTGGCTCGCTTGGCGCGACGTCTGGTGTGTACATCACCTCGCAGCTGACGACGACGGGCACGTCTTCCACAGTCGGTAACGGCCAGACCGGCACGTACCAGCTGAGCCAGAACGTGAGCGCCGTCTCGGGCACGGTTACGCTTGCGTACCCTAACGTGCAGTCGTGTGCCGTCCCGACGAATGGGCAGACCCCGTCCATCTGGCTTTGGAACCCGGTCGCGCTTCTGGGTCGAGTGGTTTCGGTGTTTGCTGCTACCGGCGCTACGTACACGACGGCCACAGTTAATGGTTACGACATCTACGGATATCCGATGTCGGAAAACATTACACTTACGGCCAATAGCGCGGTTTCCGGCAAGAAGGCGTTTAAGTATATCAAGAATGTCGTCCTTTCGGGCGGCACGGCTGATACCACTCACGCCTACCGTGTTGACACTACTTCGGTCATTGGTCTGCCTGTCCGGGCTGACACTGGTGCCGAGTGTATTGTAAACGCTGCCGCCTCTCAGGTCGCGCTGACGTCGAATGTCTCGTTTATTGCTAACGGTTTCCTTCCCGCTGATCGCACTACGCCTTCAGCTACGACGGGCGACGTTCGTGGAACGATTGATTTGGCAAATGCGTCGGGCATCAATCTTGCTCCCAGCACTGGCACGAACAAGTACGTTGTGCGCCAGATCCCGCAAGCCGCGAACGTCCAGTCTGCCGCAGGCCTCTTCGGCCTGACGCAGTACTATAACTTCTAAGGAGACTGACCATGAAGGGTCATATGGGTCATCACGACATTCATGGGATGGTTAAGAGCCATTCGATGAAGCATGTTAAGCACCGCAAGGCTGGCGGCAAGGTCGAGCACGAAGAGCACGGCGTTGACGAGGCCATGGAAGACCTCCACGACAAGCCGGAGGCTCGTACCAACGCCAAGGAGATCGACTCCGAGGCCGAGGCTATGCACGCCAAGCGCGGCGGTCGCGCCAAGCGCAAGCACGGTGGTCACGTCCACGGCGAGCACGTCAAGCATCACGCTGGTCGTAAGCCGCGCAAGGCTGGTGGCAGTGTTGAGTCCAGCCCGTTCTCGCACGCTGAGCACGGCACGGCGCCGAAGAAGCACAAGGTCGAGCACGAGACCATGGGCAAGGACGAGTAGTCCAACTGAAGGGGGCTTCGGCCCCCTTCTTTCTTTGAGGGGTAGCGCATGTCTGGTGCTTGGACACGCAAGGAAGGCAAAAACCCCGAAGGCGGGCTCAACACCAAGGGGCGTGCATCGGCTGCGGCCGAGGGGCATCACCTGAAACCGCCGGTTAGTTCCGAGCAGGCCAAGAAAAGTCCCGCAGACGCTCAGCGCCGGGATAACTTTCGCACCCGAATGTGTGGTATGAAAGAAAAACTAACCTCGCCCAAGACGGCGCATGATCCGAACAGTCGGATCAATCTCGCGCTGAAAAAGTGGGACGTAAAGTGCTAAAGGAAGCTTAACATGACCGGCGTTGTCAATCAGTCTATCACTCGCGTCGGCCGTTATGAGCCGTTTGAACTTCAGGTAGCCCGAGGCCAGATCACTGGTCATTCGGTTGTTAACATTTTTGGATATCAGCCGTCGGTTACAACGACCAGCATTCCCGTTTGGGAAAACGCATCGGCCTATACCTACCCTACGTCGGCGCTGACAATGACGTATGCCAGCACTGCCACCGAAACGCTTACGATGACAGTTAACGGCCTCGATGCCAATTACATTCCTGTCAGCGATACGGTGGTGTTCTCTGCCGGGACCACTGGGACAGCGACCAATGGGACCAAATTTTTTCGTATTAACAACATGATTGTAACAACAGTTGCTACATTAGGTGGTAGCAATGCGGGCGTCATCACCGCCAAGAACGGTGGAACAACCTATGCCCAGATTGCGACTGGCGTAGGTAAAACGCAAATGGCAATTTATACGGTCCCCGCCGGAAATTCTTTTTATCTTAACCGAATCGATGTGTTTGCTTCGAACGCATATACCTCTGCGAATTATCTTACTTTTGTAAATTGGCAGCAGAGCCCTTCAACAAACACCGCATTTTTGGTTGCTCAGTCACCGTTTATTAGCATTCTTGATATTCATCGCCATTATCCATTGGCTTACGGTGAGAAAACAGACATTCAGTTTCGTGTAAACACTAGCGCGAGTACTTATGCCGTCGGTGCGTTTGGAGAAGGCGTTCTCGTAGCCACTGACGGTACGCTCTGATGACAACGTCTAATCAATATCAATTTTCTCCCTCATTGGGAGAAATAACTTTGTACGCATTTAACCTTGTTGGAATCAGAAGCACGGCTATACTTCAAGAGCACATGGAAAGCGCCAGAATGGCGACAAACATGATGCTTGGTCGGTGGTCAAGTGAGGGCGTCAATCTCTGGGCGGTGGACCTGCAGACAATTTCGCTCGTTCAGGGCACAGCGACTTATCTGGTTCCCTCAAACACCATCGTCATGCTTGACGCATATGTAACGCAGAACACTGGCGGCGCGTCGATCAATCGCCTGATTCTTCCTATCAGCCGCACTGAATACGCCAGTTACCCGAACCCGACGCAGCAGGGTTTCCCGACGACTTACTGGTTCGACCGTCTGTTGTCTCCGACGGTGACGTTGTGGCCTGTCCCGGACGGCAATGAAAGCACGTTCAACTATTACCGCGTGCGCCAGATTCAGGACGCCAACTTTACGAGCGGCCAAAACGTCGAAATCCCCTATTATTTCCTTGAGGCTTTCGCCTATGGACTTGCCCAGCGTCTGGCAATGATCTGGGCGCCGGACAAGGCAATGGCCTTGAAGCCGTTTGCTGATGAGGCGTACCAGATTGCGGTTGCTCAAAATATTGAAACTTCGCAGTGGTATATTTCGCCTACTATTTCGAGCTATTTTCGGCCGTAAGGAGGCTTGAGTGGGCTACGCTTCACGTTCCGGGCGCGCCCGGACAAATCCATCTAATCCGCAAGCCCATGCCGTGTGCGATCGTTGCGGTTTTCGTTACAATTTTGTAGATTTGCGTGAACAAATGGAATGGCGTGGCGCAGCGCTTATGAATATCAAAATCCTCGTTTGTTCAAACTGCCTTGATACGCCACAGGAGCAGCTCCGCGCTATCGTGGTGCCGGCCGATCCGACGCCCATCGTGAACGCTCGTGTGCAGGACTTCACACTGGCGTCTAGCGACAGCCGCGTCACGAGCGGCCAGAACACGACCGATCCGAGGACGGGCATCCCTGTGCCGGGTGGCAACACTCGCATTACACAGACTAACGACGTTCGGTCTACGCAACAGACCGGCGAAGCGCCTTTCGGCACAAATCAGCTGCCCGGCACCGATCCAAACGCCGTCACGTATCGCACGGTGTCGAATGCGACAAACAATGGCTCGGGCCTCATTCGTCTGACAATCAATACGACCAACGGAATGATTACGAATCAGCGTGTGGTCATTCAGGAGGTTGGTGGTGTTCCCGCCAATGGCAACTGGGCGATCACTGTGATCGATGCTTCAAACATTGATCTCCAGTCGTCTACGTTCTCCGGAACTTACACTTCTGGTGGATACGTGATAAACAATCCAAGCCTGCCGTATGGCTTTGCACAGGTTCCTAGGACGGGGTCGCTCTAATGTCGAACGTACAGATCCCGAACCTTCCCGTCGCTGTCACTCTTTCGGGTGCTGAGCAGCTTGAAGCGGTGCAGGCCGGTACATCTGTGCGCGTCACGGCCAGCCAGATTGCTGGGCTTGCTACTTCTTCTCTAGTCGTTGGTTCCACGCCTATCACGGGCGCCCCCAATAATTATGTCCTCTACAACAATAATGGCGTCCTTGGCGCGGAGGCGGGTGGCGGTGGTGGCGGTGCCGTGTCGTCTGTCTCCAACAGCGATGGCACTCTTACGATCTCCCCGACGACGGGAAGTGTGGTTGCTTCGCTCAATCTGAGCCACGCCAACACATGGGCGGGCCAGCAGACGTTCGTAGCCCCGATTCTTGGTACGCCGGCATCGGTTAATCTGGCAAACGCCACGAATATCCCCACATCTGCTCTTTCCGGCACCATTAGCAACGCGCAGCTCGCGAACTCGACGATCTCGGGCGTCTCGCTTGGTGGGACGCTGGGTAATCTCTCGGTCGGGACTCACTTGTCGGGTGGGCCATACAACGGTTCTGGCGTCGTTACGATTACGACGGACGCGACTAACGCTAATACTGCAAGCACTATTGTTGCGCGCGACGGTTCCGGCAATTTCTCAGCTGGAACAATTACCGCGAGCTTGTCGGGCAATGCCACTTCCGCAACCAATGTGGCTGGCGGATCGGCTAACCAGATTCCCTATCAAACGGGCTCTGGCGCCACGTCTTTCATAACGGCACCCTCGGTATCTAGCACCTTCCTCCAGTGGACCGGAAGCGGGTTTACGTGGGCGACCGGAGGCGGCGGTGGCAGCGGAACGGTCAATAGCGGTACGGCCGGTCAGTTGGCCTATTACGTTTCCACTGGCACGGCTGTTTCGGGCGATGCCAATCTTACGGTCAGCGGCGGTGCTCTGACTCTGGGCGTTGCTGCTTCAGTTGCCGGTTCGTTGGTATTGAGTGGCTTAACATCCGGCACAACGACGATCAAGGCAAATGCTACCGCCGGTAACTGGTCTCTAACTTTACCGTCTTCTTCGGGGACTAACGGTTACGTTCTTTCGACCGATGGTTCGGGAAATACCAGCTGGATTGCTATATCCGGGGGTGGCGGGACTGTCACTAGCGTAAATGTCAGCGGCGGAACGACTGGTCTTACAACTAGCGGCGGACCCATCACAGGGTCAGGGACGATTACCTTTGCCGGCACCCTTTCCACCGCAAACGGCGGCACGAATCTTACGTCGTTCACGTCTGGTGGTGCGGTTTACGCAACTTCTACCTCAGTTCTGACCACCGGTACGCTTCCCATTACGGCTGGCGGCACGGGTATCACGTCACTTGGCACAGGTGTTCAGGCCGCACTTGGAAACGCGCTGAATGCAAGCGGCGGCCTCGTAGGGTACTCAGGAGCCCTTGGAACGCCGACAGGCGGCACCCTCACCAACGCAACTGGTTTACCGCTCACGAGCGGCGTTACGGGTGTTTTGCCTTCCGCAAATGGCGGGACTGGCGTCAATAATGGATCGAGCACGATTACAATCGGCGGAAATCACACTCTGTCCGGTGCCTATACCTCAACCTTTACATTTACCGCCAATACCAGCGTCACCTTCCCGACCTCGGGAATATTGGCAACGACTTCTAACACCGTTGCTTCGTTTTCGGGCGGCACGACGGGGCTTACACCCAACACCGCTACCACTGGTGCGATTACGCTTGCGGGAACGCTCGCGACCACGAACGGGGGCACGGGTCTTGCGTCTTTTACCTCCGGCGGCGCTGTTTACGCGACTTCGACTTCGGTCCTTACGACGGGAACCCTCCCCGTCGCGTCTGGTGGCACGGGCGCAACGACGCTTACGGGATACGTCTACGGTAACGGAACGAGCGCCTTTACGGCCTCCACGACCATTCCCAATACGTCGATCACCGGCCTTGGGAGCATGTCTACTCAGAACGCCACTGGCGTTTCGATAACGGGTGGAACGATTGACAGCACTGCCATCGGGTCAACGACTCCGACGACGGGTAAATTCACTTACGTCTCGGCATCCGGCCCTATTACCAGTGCGCTTTCTGCCGGTGCGTATTCTTTTGGGTCTCTTTCTTACACCGACACCGGAATTTTCGCGTCTTACAACATTTCGTCCGCAAATAGTTACGCTCAGGTAATCCTCGCAAACGGCAATTCTGGGTCGGCGGCTTCTACCGACTTCATTGTTGGCAATAACAACACAACCGCGACGACGTATTTTGGCGACTTTGGAATGAACAGCTCCGGGTTTTCCGGATCTGGGGCGTTCAACGCGCCCAACAATGTGTTCCTGAGCGCAACCAGTGCCGATCTCGCGATTGGCACAACGACTTCGAATGCGATTCACTTTGTCGTTAATAGCGGCGCCACGGATGCGCTGACGATTGGCACTTCTGGAGCGATCACGGCCGGCACTTGGAACGGTTCTACTATCGGCACGGGTTATGGCGGAACAGGATTAACTTCCTTTACATCTGGCGGCGCAGTTTACGCGACCTCCACATCCGCCCTGACGACTGGAACCCTGCCGATCTCTGCTGGCGGCACTAATTCCACATCTACGCCAACGGCAGGCGGTATTGGATACGGCACGGGTACGGCGCACGCTTACAGTTCGGCCGGAACTTCGGGGCAGGTTGTTCTTTCCGGCGGGACTGGATCTCCAACATTCACGACCGGAACGCTGGCTCTTGCTGGAAACCTGACGTTCTCAGGCGCGTTCGCATCCACGTTTAGCGTTTCCGGCGCATATACGTACACTATGCCCGGCGCGACAACGACAATTGCCGGCCTTGGTCTTGCTCAGACGTTTACCGCTTCTCAAACTTTTAATGCCGCGACAAGTTCGGTCTATTTCGGTGCGAATGGCGGCAGCAATGGAACGGCCACGTTCTATGGTTCGACTTCCGGAAGCGTAACGCTGAAGGCGGCTGCCGCAGCCGGCACGGGAACTAACTTTACGTTTCCCGCTACTAACGGGTCGAGCGGTCAATATCTCCAGACCGATGGCTCTGGAAATACAAGTTGGCAAACTGTTTCCGGCAGTGGGACGCCTGTTAACTCCCAGACGTTTACATCGTCTGGGACGTGGACGAAACCGTCAGGAACATCGTCCTCCTCGCAGGCATATATTCAAGTCTGGGGTGGAGGTGGCGGCGGTTCGTCCAACACGTATGCCGGGGGCGGTGGTGGCGGCGCATATATGGAGTATTGGGTACTGGTAAGTTTGCTTAGTTCAACTGAAACGGTAACTGTCGGTACGGGCGGCGCTGTCGGTTCAGCGGGAGGCAATTCGTCAGTCACTAAAGGCGGCGTTGCGACATATTACGCTTACGGCGGCGGTGCCGGTTACGGCACGGGTACGGTGTCTAATCAAGCAGGGGGCGGAGGAGGAGGCCCTGCTTTCGCCGGAGGAAACGGTACTTCTACGATTGACGGGACGGGCGGAGGGCCGGCTGGGGGCATTCCCTTTTCAACAAGTTTCTTAATTGGTTTCCCCCCCAACGGTTTTTCAATGGGCGGAGGAGGAGGTGGCGGTGGTGCTGCCGGATTTGGTGGCGGTGGCGGTAGCGGTAGTAATACGGGA
>Ga0007810_1000385_pt1 | contig 13396 bp, 22 predicted proteins | sample CryBogCBE15Jun09_FD_71193 | JGI IMG/M metagenome (GOLD analysis project Ga0007810, IMG submission 71193) | Freshwater microbial communities from Crystal Bog, Wisconsin, USA - CBE15Jun09 | ecosystem: Environmental > Aquatic > Freshwater > Lake | place: Crystal Bog, Wisconsin, USA | collected...
AAGAGTATGGTAACGCGGTGCTCGTCACTCGCGCGTTGGAACTCTTCTCACTTGCAGATGTAGATCCAGCAGTTGCTAATATCATCGCTTACAACATGGCAGACTCAGTTGATACCCTTGCACAGACAACTCTTGCAACCGGTACCAACGTACTCCGTCCATCTTCTGTTACATCAACAGCAGCATTGACTTCAAGCAACGTATTCAACTCAGCAGTTGCCCGTAAGGCAACAGCCAAGTTGCGTACAAACAAGGCTATCCCACGTAAGGGATCACTCTACTGGGCAGGTATCCACCCAGAAGTTGCCCACGATCTCCGCGCTGAAACAGGCGTAGGATCATGGCGCCAGCCACACGAATACCAGGCAAATGATGAGATCTGGGCAGGCGAGCTTGGTACCTATGAAGGTGCTTTCTACGTCGAGTCACCACGTCTCTTCTCTGCTAAGACTGGTGCAACCCAGTCAACATTCACAACAACTACCTCTACCTCAGCAGCATCAGGTGCGACCACACTCGCAATTGTTGCTCCTACAGGTGGAAACGTTATCAACGTTGGTGACCAGGTTTCTGGTACAGGCGTTGGAACAGGTGCAGTTGTTACTGCAATCGATACTACAGGTCTTATCCTCACAGTATCAGTTGCTGTTACATCAGCAGGTGTTACCTCTGGTGCGACTATCACAATCACTCCTGTAACAAAGGTGTTCAACACCTACTTCGCTGGACAGCAGGCACTTGCGGAAGCAGTAGCCGAAGAGTTCCACGTTGTTATCGGACCAGTTGTTGACAAGTTGATGCGTCACCGTCCACTCGGATGGTACGGAATTGCAGGTTGGTCTGTATACCGTAACGAAGCACTCTACCGTGTCGAGTCTTCTTCATCTATTGATTACGTGTAACCAATAGTTAATTGACTGTAGGGCTGGGATTAAACCCAGCCTTATGGTAAGTCCACTATTAAGGAGCGATATGGCACAGCAATATTTTACTGGTCCAACGACCTCTGAAGGACCGGCGGGTGGCGGACGTTTGTTTATCCGTTTCCGTTTAACACGTGGTATCACGATCTATCGTCAGGCTGGTAAGTGGTATCAAATCCGCTATCCAACTGAAGACCAGACAGCAGCAGCGGATCCAGGTACTGTCCTAAAGGGCGGGTACTCAACTCCGATATCAGATTCTCTAGCGACGGAACTTACAAATGCAGGTTATGGACAATACATTACAACAGGATTGCCCCCAGTACAGTCATACGACACTTATTAAAGAGTGGGGTTACAAGTTAGTTGATGGTGATGTTAAAGAATACGCATCCCTTTATGGTTGCTCTAAATGCAACGTTACATCAACAGAGCCCTTTCCTTCAGAAGAAGCAGCAGTAGTAGACCACACTAAGTGTGGCGATGATTGCTTTGGTTGCAAGGTTAAGAACCTTCAACTTAATGCCGGTGATGCCAAGCACTCCATTACCGAATCAGGCACCACTCAAAAGAAGTGGGACAAAGAACTAGATTTCTACAAAGAGGCAAGATCTCAAGGGATCCAACCTGAAAGCACAACACGTGCTGCTGTAGAAAAAGCATACGAAGCCTCAGAGGTTCTTAACAAACCTTATGACGGTGGAACGATGCCGAAAGCCAACTTCATTAATAATAAAACAGTAGAAGTAATGAAAGAAGTAGGAGCAATCTAATGGCTTATTCAAATAAGGCAGATGCAAAGCAAGACGCAAAGACAATGAAGGGTATGTCCCCCGCTCAAAAGGCAGCCTTCAAGAAGGCGGATGCAAAGATGGATTCTAAGAAGCCATCTGCCTCTGCTGACAAGAAGATGGATACAGCCCTTCGTTCCAAGATCATGAAGAAAGGTAAGTAACTATGTGCGCAACATGCGGATGTACAGGACAGGTTGTATCACCACGTACTAAGGCTTCAGATAACTCTAGAGTTTCTAAAGACCAGGGTAACGTTGGATCAGCAACAGGCAAGGGCAGATAATTATGTGCCGCAATTCAGTAATCGGTTGCGAGTGCAACGGAGAAACAGCAGTAACAATCGTAGCACCAGTCAGAGTAGCACCAGGTCAGAATGCATCAGTCATTTCTGGCTTTGATACTCCAACACCTATCGGAAAAGGAAAGTAACATGGCAGCAGATATGATGAATCCAAAGCAGCGTTCAGTTGCTAAAGATTACTCTTCAGTAAACACAGGCGATTTCATGGGCGGAGTTGCTCCAGCAGGAGCATCAATGTACCAGACTCTTGACAACACAGGAACTGCTTCAGGTCCTGCTCAGGTTGTTCAGGGTGTATACGTTGCGCCTGAAGGCGGACGCGCTAAGTAATGGCTGACGCAAAAAAAGGCATGGGCTTTTCTAAAGCTCAAGCGCAGATTGCAAAGAAGCAAGGTATTTCAAATAAAGCAGCGGGAGCAATCCTTGCAGCAGGTGCTCGCAATGCTAGCCCTGCCGCTAAGAAGGCTAACCCTAATTTAAAAAAAGTAGCAATGCCTAAGAAGCAAGGGAAGTAATTATGGCAACCGATCCACGTCTTAAGAAAGCCGGAGTCTCTGGCTTTAACCAACCAAAGCGTACACCTAACCATCCTACTAAGTCACACGTTGTTGTGGCTAAGTCTGGTGATCAGATTAAAACTATTAGGTTTGGTCAACAAGGCGTGGTCGGTGACCATAAGCCAACAGCACGACAAGCTTCATTCAAAGCACGTCATGCAGCAAACATTGCTAAAGGCAAGATGAGTGCAGCCTATTGGGCAGACAAGGTGAAATGGTAATGGCTAAGGCATTTAAAGCAGCAGACGGCAAAGCACACATTGTTACTAAAGATGTAGTAGTTAAGCATCCTGGTAATTCTAAAAAAACTATTGACCTTACACAAAAGGCTGGCGTTAAATCAATTGCTGCAGGAAAGAAAGCAGTTCAAAAGTATCATTCTAAGAAAGGTAAGTAATGCCACAGCCTACCTATGGAACAATTAATATTTATGGCACTAACTATACTTTGTATGGCAAGCCTGGTTCTACTGAGCGTGATGAACTTAACCGCTTAGCCAACGGTGGAACTTATCCAACTGTTGACAAATACATTGATGAGCAAGCAGCAGCAAACATATGGGCAGGTATTCATACTGATACCAGTTATCTTGCTACATCTTATGCTCTTAATCTTAAGTACAACTCAAGCCGTAAGCATACAGATTTTAAAGACTATAACGGTATCTGTAACGAACTAGCAGGATTAGGCACTGACCCATCTAAATGGGTTGAAGGCTTAACTGCATTAAGGTTGATTGCATCCTAATGACTACTCAACTTACCGATTTAGTCAACGATGTTGAACTTAACATTCAAGGATTTACATACCGTCAAGACCGTGCTACTTGGCTGACAGCAGCCTGCACATCTGGAGATTTGATTCTTCAGGTTGCATCTACCGATAACATCGGTAAAGGTATCATTGAAATTGACGATGAGATGATGTGGGTAGATGCCTATGATCGTCAGGCTAACACAGTTACCATTGCACCGTATGGTCGTGGATACAACTCATCTACTGCTGCGTCTCATGCACTTAACGCAAAAGTAGTTATCACTCCTACCTATCCACGTGTATCAGTTATCCGTGCTATCAATGACACTATTAATTCTGTATACCCAAAGGTATTTGCACTAGGTGCAACAGACTTTAGTTTCTTGGCATCTCGTACCACATACCAGATTCCATCTGAAGCAATTCAAATCTTGCATATGGCATGGCAGACTGTTGGACCTACTAAGGAATGGCTACCTATTCGTCAGTGGCGCTGGGATCCGTTGGCTGATACAGCCTACTGGGGTGTTCAAACACCAGATGGAATTAGCACAGGCTACTCCAAGACTGTATCACTATACGACAACATCCTTCCTGGTCGTACTGTTCACTGTGTTTATGCCAAGCAGCCAGTGCCAATGGTTAATGAAACAGATAACTTTGAGACAACCACAGGGTTGCCTTCTAGCATGCGTGACGTAATTATTTATGGCGCAACATGGCGCCTATCTTCATTCCTAGATCCAGCTCGTAACTCTATAACTTCCGCTGCAGCCGATGAGTTTGAATCAAAGCGACCATACGGTGTTGGCGGAAACGTAACAAAAAATCTTCAAGCAATTTTCCAGAGTCGTCTTGAAGAAGAATCATTAAAGCAAAAACTTCAGTTCCCAACCCGCGTCCACTACAGCCGATAGGTCAATAGATGACAACTCGTATTTATACTTCCAAGTCTCAACAGACTACACTTACTGCATCAGTTACATCTGGCGCAACCATCTTCTCTGTTGTATCTGCTACTACTTTGCTAGGTGGTGCAACAGTAAACGCAGGTCAGGTCTTTACGATTGTTATCGATCCAGATACATCTCTTGAAGAAATTGTAGATGTATACTCTGCTAGTACCAATCCAGTATCTGCTAACAACTTAACAGTTGTTCGTGGCGCGGATAGTACTTCTGCTCAAAGCCATGCTGCCGGTGCAGTAGTTCGTCATATGGTTATTGGTCGTGACTTGCGTGAACCTAATACTCACGCTAATACCTCATCAGGTGTTCATGGTATTGCAGGTAACGTAGTCGGAGATACTGATACCCAGACTCTTACTAATAAGACAATGGATGGTGGAAGCAATACATTCACCAACATTGGTGTTGGTTCACTGTCTACATCTGTAGTTACTCTTACTGGCACACAGACTCTTACTAACAAAACTTTAACTAGTCCTACTATTAATGGTGGCACAGTTTCATCAGCAACAGTTACTTCAGCAACTATTCAATCAGCAACGCTAGGTTCTGACCTTGCTGCTGGTAGCCACAAAATTACCAACCTTCTTGACCCAGCCTCTGCACAGGATGCTGCTACTAAAAATTATGTAGATACTCAGATTACAAACCTTGTTAATGGCGCTCCTGTTTCATTGAATCAACTTAATGAACTTGCTGCTGCTATTAATAATGATGCAAGTTTTAGCACAACCCTTACCACTGCTTTGGGTACTAAGTTGCCTCTTGCTGGTGGAACCATGACCGGTGCTATTAACATGGGCACTAGTAAAGTAACTAACATGGGTACTCCTACTGCATCTACTGATGCAGCAACCAAGGGTTACATTGATACTATTTTTGGTTCTACTACTTCTGCTGCAGCCAGTGCTACAGCGGCTGCTACCTCAGCAGCTAGTGCTGCTACGTCTGCTTCTAGCGCAGCCACAAGTGCTTCTAGTGCTTTAACTAGTCAGACTGCTGCTGCAACTTCAGCAACATCTGCTGCTGCTTCAGCAACTGCTGCTGCTACATCCGCTGCTTCAGCCGCTACTTCCGCTTCATCATCTTTAACTAGCCAGACTTCTGCTGCTGCATCTGCTACGGCTGCTGCTACATCAGCGACTAGTGCTGCTGCATCGGCTACTGCCGCTGCAACTAGCGCTACTAGTTCTGCCACTTCAGCATCTGCCGCACTTACATCAGCCAACAGTGCTGCTACTAGTGCGTCATCTGCTTTAACATCACAAACTGCTGCTGCTACAAGTGCTACTTCTGCTGCAGCATCTGCAACTTCTGCTGCTACTTCGGCTGCTAATGCTCTTGCTACTTACAATACATATAAAACATATTACCTTGGAGCATTCTCTACAGCACCCACTCTTGATAATCAAGGTAATGCTCTTATTGTAGGTGCAACTTATTGGAATACCGGTACTTCAACCATGTACTCATGGTCGGGTAGCGTTTGGTCTGCTATTTCATCTACCTCTGCGGTTACCAACGTAACTGGTACATCAGGTCGCATTACCTCTAGCGGTGGTTCTACTCCACAGATTGACCTTGCTACTGCAGGTACTGCTGGAACCTATGTTTACCCTGCATCAATTACTACAGATGCTTATGGTCGTACTACATCAATTACTGCTGGTTCTACTCCAGTGCTTGCTTCTGCTTACACAGCAACAGGCGATATTCTTGTAGGAACTGGTGCTGGAACATCAAACAAGATTTCAATTGCTACAACTAGCGGTTGGATTCTTACATCTAACGGAACTACTGCAGCATGGGCTGCGCCTGCAGCAACATACTCAGCACCTACTATTGGTTCTACTGCTATTACATCAGGTGGAACATTTACAACAATTAATGGTATGACAAAAATTCAAGCAGCCCAGCATACTCAGTTGGACGGCTCAGGTTATGAAATGGATCACTTGCTTATGATGATCATGGGCGCAATCTAATAACGAAAGGGTAGTAACTAATGGCTACAACAACTAAGACGCTGGCTAGAACAGCAGCGGCAACAACATCAACAACTCTTTACACAGTACCTGCTACTACAACTGCAGTAGTTACTAACATTGCAGTGGTTAACACTGCAGGTTCATCAGCAACCTTCACCATCACCCTTGATGGCGTAGTGCTTATTCCTGCTGCAACCATTGCTGCTAACACAACAGCATTGTTTGACCTCAAGCAAGTACTTGCTGCAACAAAAATTATTGCTGGGTTTGCATCTGCAACTACAGTTAACTTCCATATCAGCGGAGTGGAGATAGCGTAATGGCACTTTCAGTATTCCCTGCAGCATCTGCTGCTGTTTTAACTCAGAAAGTTCAAGAGTTTTTATCTACTACTTCATTTACCGTGCCATCTAACTGCACAACTGTTGAGGTATTCCTTGTCGGTGGCGGAGGTTCGGGTGGCAATGGTACTGGTCAATCATCAGGTTCAGGTATTGGTGGAGGCGGAGGTGCGGGTGGGTTAGTATTCAAAACCATTGCAGTCACCGCAGGTTCTTCTTACACAGTAACTATTGGAGCAGGCGGGACTGGAACATCATCAGCGAGCACAATGGGCGGCAATGGTGGAGACACATCATTTGGTTCGTTAGCAATTGCTACTGGTGGTGGAGCGGGTGGCTATGGCAATGGAAACACAGGTACAGATGCTAATGGCGCAAATGGTGGTTGCGGTGGCGGTTCAGGTGGTCACGTTAACATGGGTGGTCCTAGAAACTCTGGCTCAGGCGGTGGAATTGGTGGTCATGGTGTTGCAAACACTGGTTCTACAACAGCAACATATGGAAATGCTGGTGGCGCAGGTTCTCAAGGTGGCTATGGTGCTCCCTCTGGAGGAGCTACTTTTGCTTTTTCTCCTGCTGGTCAAGGTCAATTTGGTTTTGGTGGCGGAGGACTGGCTTCTTTTGGAAATTCAGTTGCAATTCCTGCTGGATATGGCGCTGGTGGCGTTTCTGCGAACGCTGGAGTTGGTGGTAATGCTACCGCAAACACTGGCAGTGGTGGTGGTGGTGGTTATGCAAGCACTGCAACAACTAATGCTGGCGGTAATGGTGGTTCAGGTTATGCAAGAGTTACTTATTGGACATAAGGAGATAAACAATGGAACATTTAACTGAGTGTGAACACGCGTTCATTAAGAATGGCGTAGTAGAACATGTCTTTGTATTTGATAAGTACGCTCACGGCACTCCTCTAATTGATGCGGTTAAAGACGAACACGGTTGTGATACCGTTGTTTGTCTTTGCGACCATGGCTCAAAGGTTATTCGTTGGTCAACATGGGATGGCACAACATTTACACCACCAACTTTTGATTACTTATACAGCATTGGCGTATCTAACGAAAACCAAGCAATGCATGATGCTCGTATTGCAGCAGAAGCAGAAACAATTAACAATCCTAACTCAGTAGTGTAATGTCTTATATCTACTTAAACTTTAGTAGAGTGAAAGATGTTCCTTGGATGGTCACAGAAACTAATGCTAACCGTACAGAACTTATTAGTCAGATCAACGCTAGTGAATTAGAAGTTAATGTACCTTGTAAAACCTTTGTGGGTAAATACCATTACTTTTATTGTGAAGGCATGGTTACTTGGGATGGCACTAAAGCCATCATCAACCCAGAATAATGGATACGCCAGTTACCGTCCTTATACCCATGTATAGGGATGTTGACGCACAAGCAGATACATTTGAACTTGCATATGAAGGACTAATCTAAAGGAGATACCATGTCAGGTCGTGACATTACCGAAGGTCGTGCCAACAGATCCATTGCCGTAGACATTGGTAACCTAACTGGAACCATCTGGCAAAACACAGGTGTTGATTATGACATCGCCATTGGTGGCGTACCTTTTCTACTTGATGCAACTGATCAGCATCCATATGAGAGAAGCACTGCACCATTTCGTAAAAACCAGTTTGATACACAACGTGATCCAGGTGAGCAATCAATCACAGGTTGGTGGCTTCGTAGCCAGTCTTCATTCCATGCTGGTCAAGGTGTTAACTTTTATGATCCGTTTGCCAATCCATTTTCTACTACGCTGGCATCTAACTCGTATCGTTATAACATATCTTTTGGTGTTAACCCCTGGAACATCGGACAAGTAACACTGTTACCTACTACTAATCAAATTACTACCACTACTGCTGCTCGTCATCTTGAGTCAGTTAACGTAGGCGGTGTTGATTATGTAGTCATGTTAGATGGCAGCATTTATTTAGTAGATGGTTCAGGTACTAAGACAACACTTGCTACTACAGCAAATACAATTTATTCTTTTACTACTGACGGCACAAATGTTTATTGGCTTGATAATGGTTATGTATATAAAAAACCACTTGCAGGTGGATCAACTACAACTTTGTTTACTCATGGTATATCAACCATTACCTCATCTGCTATGCACTGGGTTAAGCAACGTTTAGTTGCTGGAATTAATAATTCACTTTATGAGCTGGTTGGTTCAGGCAGTCTTCCTTCACCTGTTTACACGCATCCTAATACGTCATGGCAATGGACTGATATTGATGAAGCAGGTCCTGCTATTTATGCATCTGGTAATGCTGGCGCCAACTCAGGTATTTATATGTTTGTACTTAATACTAGTGGCGTTATGCCTATTCTTACATCGGGAATTATGGCTGCTCAATTTCCATTAGGAGAATACATTACTGCTTTGTATTCACATCTTGGTACTTATCTTATAATAGGAACTAATAAAGGTGTGCGTGTAGCACAAGTAGATCAGGCTACTGGTTATCTTAATTATGGACCACTCATTGTTTCTACTACTACGCCTGTTCGTGGATTTGCTGCTAGAAATTCTTATGTATGGTTTGGTTCTCAAATTACTGATGGCATTAATAACTATGCTGGCACATGGCGTATTGATCTTAGTAATGAAATTGATACTCTTAGGTTTGCAGCAGCACAGGACGTTTATGCTAGTGGTGTTAACGGTACAGTTTATGACATTGCATTTCTTGGTAATACTGATCAGGTTGCATTTCTTGCAACCGTACCAGCAGGTGGACCTGCTGGTTTAGGTTTATATTTACAAGACTCAAGTGTTCTTGTTACAAACGGATTTATTCAAACTGGTTTAATTAGATACAACACTCTTGAACCTAAGAACTTTAAACGTATTGCAGGTCGTGGTGACTTTGGTATTGCTGCATCTAGTGCTTACCCAGCAGGTTTGACTAAAGGCTCAATGACTATTTCTACTGTAGATACATCAGGCAACATCTCTGATGTTGTGTCATATGATAACAATATTGGTACACCTGAATCAACTATTACTAATCCTGTTGGTGCACAGGATGCCATTGCTTTGCGTTTTACTTTATACCGCGATGCAACTACTACTTCAGTCTCTCCTATATTCAAAGGATATCAACTGAAGGCTGTGCCTGCTAGCCCACGTCAACGTATTATTAAGATTCCACTACTAGCCTTTGATGTAGACACAGATAAATACAACGCTACTGTGGGTTATGAAGGTTATGCTTATGACAAGTTAGCAGCATTGGAAAACATTGAAGCCAACGGTGATGTTATTACTTTGCAAGACTTTCGTACTGGAGAAACTAACCAGTGTCTTATTGAAGAGTTAAGTTTTATTAACAAGATATCTCCTGACAAACGACTAACAAACTTTGGCGGAACTATTGTTGTCACGGTTAGAACGGTATAACAATGAATAGCAATACAGCCACTATCATTTATTCTTATTTCTTTGTTCTAACTGGTTTGCTAGCAGGATTATCATTTGTTTTTAAACATTACCTTAATAGGATTATTGATGAACAGGTTACTCCACTCCTAAGAATTATTAGCGAGATGGACAAACGCACTAGTCGTATTGAATACGCGCTATACAACGATGGTCAGACTGGACTAATCAACAAGGTTGATCACTTGATTGAACGCCAACAGGAAATTAAAACCGACATAGCCGTAGTGAAAGCGAGAAGGAATGTTAAAGCGTAAGTACGTTCATCCTGATACTGGCGACATCCTTACCTTTAGTGAGCAAGTATCATGGACTATTCAAAGTGCTATTCGTAACTGGTGGTTTGTATTTGCATGGACTGGACTCAGTGCAGTTTGGTGGCTTAAGCCACACATCTTTAAAGACAGTGGTTCGTATGTTCACTGGCAATTGCTAGCCTCATGGCTAGCCGTAACAGTTGAACTCATCATTGGCATTGCCATGATTGGGCAGACTAAGCGTGATGCACAGATTATCCGCCACATTCTTAAGTTAGAAAAACAAGAGATTGAACACCTAGAAGATCTTATTGAAGATATGGAAACAGAGTGAGCACACAAGCATTAGCAGTAATAGCAGCAGCTAAGTCACAGGTTGGCTACAAAGAAGGCACCAACAACGACAACAAGTTTGGCGTTTGGTATGGCATGAACCACGAATCATGGTGCGCCATGTTTGTATCGTGGTGCTTTGATCAAGCCCATGCCTTGCCTGCTCTTGAAAAGTTTGCCTACTGCCCAGCTTTGGAATCATGGGCACATAGTAAGGGCATGATTGTTCCTATTGCACAGGTACAGGCAGGGGATGTTCTTCTTTTTGACTGGAACCATACAGGTATAGCCCAGCACACAGGCATAGCCACAGGCTCAATTGACCCGCACACCCATCTTCTGCCAACGATTGAAGGCAATACAGGCCCTGATCACATCGGGGTTAACCAGTCTAACGGTGATGGCGTTTATGCCAAGGTCCGTTATCCGGGTCTAGTCCGTGCTGTCATCCGCCCTAAGTGGACGGCGTAGTGGACGAAGATCTACCTGAGTACAGAATCTATCAACACGCTAGTTGCTACCGCTGCCAAGCCGTAGGTGCTGTACTCTATAGAGGCTGGGTCTTTTACTGCCCGGCTTGTCATAAACAAATGCTCAAGGAAGAAGGATAAATGAATCGATTCAATGTCTCTCCAAAGGTATGGACAGTCTTCTCAGTTTACGCCCATACATTTATTGGTGCTGTTACTGCCTGCTATATGCTAGGCAACCACACACCAAAGGCTCTCGTTGATGCCGGCATCGCAGCAATCTTGCCAGTCATTTTGCGTTGGGCTAACCCAGCAGACCAGTTCCCTGCTCCACAGGTATCACTTGCTACTGCTACTGCGGTAGTTAATACTCCTGCGGCTCCAGTAGTGGCAACACCTGCTACACCAGCACCTACCGCATAGCCTTTAAACGGCTTCTAAGGCCTCTCTGAGGCACGAAACCCCCCGACCTAGTATCTTTACTAGGGAAGGGGGTTCTTTTTTATTTGTTTATAATTTCGATTTGACTTTACCTGTACTGTACAGTAAGATCGTCCCTTGTGGGGGCGATCTTCTGCCTACCTTTACGTATATGCTGCCTCTGTCGGATAGTAGTACCGCCCCAGTAGCCTTGGATTTCTGGAATGGACACCGCAAAGGTGGCACATTCTACCTTTACCGTGCAATTAGCACAGGTCTTTTTAACTGCATCATCTACTTGTCCTTTTTCAACAAAGAATAATTCAACATCTAGTCCAGCACAGTTAGCACTGGCTCTCCAGTCTTCGCTCACAAATGCGTCCTATGACCGCACTTAGTACACTCAATTTCCCAGAAGTTTTCCTTAATAGTTACCACTATCCAGCGGTAATTCTTGCAGAAGAAGTAATGTTTTAATCGCTTCACTTATCCTCCAGTTGAGTAGAACCCGCCGGTCTTAAAGTGCACCGGTGTGGAGGACCATATCTTAGTCATAGACTCACCGCAACAGACAGGGGTAGTATCGTCACCAAAGGATCGCTCTATCTCTTGCTGTCCCCCGCAGGTTTCACACTTATAGTCGTATCTTGGCACGGCGTTCCCACCCTACAATCAGTACGTGCTTTTTGAACCACAAAGAAAAACCCCAACGTCTAATATGCACGCCGACATGATCTTCAAGGCCGGGTGGTTTCTTTTGATAGTATGCTTTATACACAATCCATCCCTTCGTCAATGGGTGTAGGTGCAGTGGTAACAGTCCCGCATTCATAACAAGTCTGAGACAAGTCATACCAACCAGGCAGCCTTGTCTCTTCATCCCACATAAGATTTACCTGAAATATCTTAGACCCACATATACAGGCAAAAGTAGGGATACCCCTAAGATCATTCGTCATCTAAGTCAGCCAACTCTTGTAAGCGATCTTCTTCTTGTTGCTTTTGAGCAGCCCAGAACATGTCATAGAATGCCTTGTCATAAGAAAAACGTTTCATATGTTGAACCGTTGCTCCTGTGTGTGCATAGAGTGGAACGTCTGCTTCTTTCATAAGGCGGAAAAAGTTAATGTCCTCTGATACGAACTGTTCGCCTACTCCAGTTTCATTAAAGAATGGAACAGAACCATACTTTTCACGCATTTTAGTTGCTGCATTACGATGCATAAACAAAAAGCCAAATCCAGCAGCGCCCACTTTGGCTAGTGCATTGACTGGTAATGGATGAACGTAAGCCAACTTATAAGGATCATCAGTAAAGTTAAACAAAGCAGGGAATGGAGTCATCAATGCCTGCTCATTTTCCTTAGATACAAAGTAAGTGCCTGTCACTACTGGCTTAGTCGTAGGGTCACACTCATTCCAGACTGCACTCAGAGCTTGTTCAGTAAGAACAATGTCACTATCTACCCAAAGAATCCAGTTAAAGTCTGTGTGATCGTACCAAAAGTCAAAGGCATTCTGCCTTTGTCTGCCAATCTGATTGCCTTGTACTCGCATGGCAGATCTAATAGGCACATCAGATGTAAGTACTGAATAGATTAATCCTTCAGTAAACTTGCCATCAGTAGTGCCGTTATCACACCAACAAACAATAACGTTATCATTCTTCGATGTCATCGACTGTCGTTTCTGTGCTCTGTTCTGTGGTGTCTTCGTCATGATAAGGTCTCCATCCTCCAATAGATTGAATCAATGATGTCATTGCACGTTGAACTTTCATACGCGCACCATCTAACGTAGTATCTAACTCCTCAGCAACTCTT
>Ga0007810_1000392_pt1 | contig 13277 bp, 12 predicted proteins | sample CryBogCBE15Jun09_FD_71193 | JGI IMG/M metagenome (GOLD analysis project Ga0007810, IMG submission 71193) | Freshwater microbial communities from Crystal Bog, Wisconsin, USA - CBE15Jun09 | ecosystem: Environmental > Aquatic > Freshwater > Lake | place: Crystal Bog, Wisconsin, USA | collected...
CCACCACCAGTGCCACCGGCACCACCAGCATTGGCAGCACCGGAGTGACCTCCACCTCCACCGCCACCTGCATAGGTCACGGATGAACCTGTGATTGAGTTCGCAGCACCAGTACCGCCAGCAGCACCAGCAGCAGAAGATGACGCAGTTCCAACTGCTCCTGCTCCACCGCCACCACAAGCGCCATAGGTTGAAGTTCCCGGATGTGTTCCACCAGCGTTGCCATAACCTGAAACAGTTGCAGCACCGCCCGGAAGTGAGCCGGAAGAATACGAACCGCCACCACCAGAGCCACCCGGTTGAGCAGTAATTTGTGGAAAACCGCTGGCTCCAAGATTGCCCGTTCCGGAACCACCACCTTGACAGATGATGTTGTCAAGACGCGAAGCGTTACCAAGATATGAAACTTGTGTAGTGCCGGCACCATTTCCACCAGCACCAACCGTGACCGTTAAAGTTCCTCCGTTAAGAACGGCAGATGCGTTGTAGTAATAACCACCAGCACCGCCACCGCCCGTGTCGTTTCCGTATGAGTAAGCACCTGCGGCACCACCAGCAACGACGAGCACTTCAGCAGTTCCGGCTGTTGTTGTAATTGAACCAGAGCCGGTGAACTTAATGATTGTCTTACCGGGACGCGAAGCAGTATCAATCGTTGGAGATCCTGTTGTTGCGGAATAAGTGGCTTTAGGAACTCCACCTGCTCCGAACGGAAAGCCTGTAAGTAACGGACTCATTATTGCCCTCTCCTATTACGCGAACTTGGTTGCGCCGCCAGCGAGAACTGTATAAGTGCTCGTAGCGGTTTTGATAATTGTGAATGAATAAGAATCTACCGCAGAAGCGTTACCAGCCGTAGGAGCGACACCGCCCGACCACTTAGGAGTGACCGTTACGCCATCAATCTGAAACGCGTTAGCGTAGTAAGGCGTTGCTCCGTTTGTATTCAAGAATACGACAGAGATAGCCTGACCAGTAGCGAGCAAAGAGTTCAGAGTCGTAGATGAGTTTCCGCGGAAGTTCAGCGTGAAGTTAGCCGAAGCGTTTGTCGTGTAATAGAGAACGCCCTGCGTAATGCAGTCGAAGTTAATAGTTCCGGTTGCGGCAGTAGCAGAAACCGTTGTTGTTTCAATCGGTCCGGTAAAGGCATCTGACGCAAGAGTTTTATTCGTAAGCGTCTGAGTTCCAGTCAAAGTCACAACAGGAAGGTTGGTTGTTACTGCAACACGGGAGTCGGTGATGTTTGCGTTCACGATAGAAGTCACACCGGCACCAACGAGAACCTGAGCCAACACGATTGAGTTTGTAGGCGTAGCGGGAGCCACAGGTGAAGCCGCAGGGGTTCCAGTTACCACGTTCACGGCAACAGTATTTGTTACGCCTGAGTAATACGCATCGGAAACGGTAAGGCAGACAAGATCAATGCGAGGGTTTGATGGGTTCGAAGTAGCGATACCAGCATTAACGGTCGCATCGTTGTACGCCGTATAAACTCCCATATTTGACTGATACGTTCCAAGAATAGCCGCCCATCCAGAAGCGATATTCACGGACATATTAGGAGTTCCGTTTTGAGTTACGGCAAGAGAAGTTGAACCAATAATTCCAGTCGTAGCGTAAAGTGCTTGCATGGATAGGCGGTCATTCTCAGCAGGATGAGATCCATTCTGCAACCAACTTGGCGGTGTCCTTAAAGCCATTTCATCCCCTTAGATATAAGCATTGTTCCATTGTACCGTTGCATTTGTTATGCCTGAAGTTGTGTTTGAGCCGGAGAAGTAAAACTGATTAACCCCCGGTTGAGCCGCAAACCATTGTGACGAACCGAGTAATAGATTACGGGCAGGGTTTCCATTCAACAGAATCGTACGATACTGAAGGTCGATGGCAATAATATCGGATTGCGCCATCGTATAGTTGAAACTAATAGCCTGTCCAGTAGTCGAGTTTCCTACGACGGGATTCGTAACCGGTCCATAAATAGTGATAAGCGGGTAGGTAGTTGTCCAGCCGTTATTCGTAACCTGAACTGACTGCGTATTAGATCCCCCACCATAAGTAAGAGGATAAACACGCGGATAGGTACGACCACTTGGAGCCGAATAAGTCATGGTCTGAGTCTGAACCGTATTGTCGTAGTATCGAGGATCAGGGCAAAAAAATTCGTACTGAGCCTGAATAAATCCGTATGTATATTCAGGGTCGATGGCAGTTTTACCAGCGCGAACGCGAGCGTTAATGAACTGTAATCCACCGGCAGGAGATAACTGGAATTGAAGCGGGGTCGTTCCCGTCTGCTGAGGTAGTAGAGCCGCCTGAAGGTTATTGTGATTCTGGAAAGCAGACAACCCATTGCCAGCGAAAATCTGCATCTGCATCGTAATAGTACGACCGCTCAGGAAATCCCTACCGGAGAACATTCCGTCGAGATAGCCTCGGTTTGCATCCTGAACACGCAAAGTCGGCAAGGACTCCAACCCCTCGACCTTTGTAATCTGAAAAGGCGAACCTGCTCCACCAAAGACGAAACCATTAAAGGCGAAGGAGTAGTAATTGAGAGAAGTGACTGTTGCCATTAACCGACCTTCATGGGAGTTGGTGGGATAACCAAAGGAGTGCCAACCTTTAGCGCATTAGCGGCGGCGTTAGGATCAGCGAGGTTGACTCCGGTTACAGTCTGATTATTATAGACGTTATATGTAACGGGAGCCTTACCAGCGGATAACTTATCCTGATTAACGATTTGATAAGTGCTTGCGGCACTCAATCCTGCGGCGGTATCTCCAGCCGAAACAGAGGTGCTATTTAATGCCTGAATCTTTGCCACGGTCGCATCCAACTTTGTCTGAAGCGCATCGAGTTGCTTCATAGAAGAATCAGAGATGGATTGAATTGACTTGTTAAACGCATCGTGAGCCGCCACTATGGAAGCACTTAACGTGTCGTTAGCCTTATTCAAGGCAAGGTCGCGGGCATTCGTAGCCGCAGTTGTAGCCTTGTTAAAGGTGTCCTGAGCAGTCGTTAAAGCCGCATTGAACTTGTCATTTTCTTGGGTCAGGGCATCATTAAGCGAGGCAGAGTTATCTGCGAGTTGCGTGTTGAGATCCACATTGACCTGAGCGAACTGCTTAGCGAGTGCCTGATTAGCAAAGTTCACGCCGTTGTTCATCTGCGTAGCGAGATCAGTAACTCCATTCTGTGAAGCATCCTGAACCTGCGAATAAAGTTGCTTAATTGAACTTTGAGCATCAGGGGCGGCAGTCAATACGGCTTGTGCCAATGCGTCACCCTGAGCCGGTCCCTGTGAGATAACCTCGTTGATGAACTCTTGGTTATATCCGGCGGCGGCTAACTTTCCAGCATCCTTTTGGAGTTGAACTATCTTGCCCAACTGATCTTGCAACTGAGTCACCAAGCCAGAAGCAGTTGAGCCACCAGTAGTAAAAAGTTTGCCAAGATCAATCTTGGTCGCACTAGCGAACGCACTCGTCATTACGTCAATCGACTGCTGAATTATTGACTTTTGCTTATCCGCGGCGGCAACCTGCAACTGAGTAGCCTTATCAGCATACTGCTGACGAATACTAAGGAGATTTTCTTCGTGGGTAGTAGTAGCGTTTTCAACTGCGTTGTCGTGTGTTTTCTGAGCGGCATCCATCGCATCATTAAATTGAGTTTCGATATTTGCTTTAGCATCATTAAACGTTGTCTGCGCCTTCAGTAGAGCATCGTCGCTCGTTTTGGTAGCGGCATCCATCTTCTGCTGACGGTCGAGAAGTACGGCATTCATATCGTCATGCAACTTAATTGCTTCGTCGTTATACGTTTTTATTTTTGCATTACGAGCCGCGAGAGCCTTTTCTGCAGCGGCGGCGGCTTTAGCATCAAGCGATTCGAGTTTTGCATTATGAGCCGTAAGAGCCTTTTCTGCGGCGTTAGCGGCTTTGTTGATATTTCCAGCCGCACCCAATCCCCCACTCACTCCAACATCGCCACCTTCTCCAGTAGATCCAGAGTTTTTGAGAGCATCTCCGACGGAAGGTAGCGTAATCTTTTTATTGGCTAGGCTATCCAAGCCTTTCGCAAAGTTTCCAACTGATAAAGCGGCTTCGTCGATACCTTTACCAAGAGCCTTAAAAGGCGAGCCAAGAATAGGAATCTTTGCAATCGTATCTACGACCTTAGCGACCGCGCCAAGTAGATAACCGAAACTGCCGACGATGCTTTCAACTACGCTAACGACGACTTTGCGTAGCCCCTCGTGTGTATTCCAAAGGTTGATGAGTTGCTTCAACCAGTTGCCGATGGTGACATTGTAAAGCCATTCGATACCCGGAACGATTACGCCTGAAATAAACTCCATGAGTTTTGTCAGGATAGGCATGACTACTGCGCCAACCTTTACGGCAACATCGTCGAACTTTGATTTCAAGACTTCCATCTGTCCGGCGAAAGTTTGTGTATAACCAACTGCCTGACCACCGATTTTTTGGTTTAACTCATCCATCGCCTTAGCGATAGCCTGATTCTTTGGCAAAGTTGCATCAAGGGTAATGCCGAACTCCCTAAAAGCCTTTGCATTTCCCATCGTTCCCTTTTCAAGGGTCATAGCGGCAGTCGCTAGATCTTCATGCTTATAGCGGGCAAGGTCAGCCGCCATTGACATAAGTTTTGTTGATTCAGTAACCGAACCCGTAGCAGAAATTAACTTTGTGTACGCGCTTTCCGTGGAAGCAGTAGAGAAACCTAAACTGCTCATCTTCTCTGTAACGCTCTGAATCTGCTCACGATTAGCGGCAGTATTTTGCTTTGCGTTATTCATCGCGGTTGAGAGTTGCTCAGTAGCGACCTGCGTATCTTCGATTGCCTTAACCGCAGAGTGTAATCCTTCAATGAGGATTTGCGTTCCCTGAGCCATCAAGTTACCAGCGAACACGCCAAGCATCGTCGTTTTGAGTGCCGAAAACTTTGGCTCTTGTTCCTTAGCCGCATCGCCGATTTTATTCAGTCCGGCGGTTGCTTCCTGAACTGCGGCGGTAAGGTTAGAAAGTTGTACGAGGATCTCAACATTTAATGGTGGGACTTCACCTGCCATTGGCTATGCTCCCATCGCTCTTGAAACTTCTTCCCTGATATACGCAGACGCTAACCCCGATTGTACCAAGTAATCACGGGCAGGAATCATGTAAGGGAACTTTACGCCACTCTTCCAACGAGGGTTGCCAAGTTCAACTGCTCGTGCATACTCAGCCCCAGAAGTAGCCGATGCCGTATAACTTTGGAAACCTTCACGACGAACAGGCGAACCGATGATATTTCTTACGAGGTTTCCAGTAGCCTTGTTCGGACCTTCTCCCGTCCTCGGACCAATATGAGGGTTGTAACGAAGTCGGTTATTTTTCTGAATAGGTGGGTTAATTACCTGACTAGCGTTTTGGATACTTCGGCGAACTAACTCAGCCGTAATTCGTTGAGTGGCACGATAACCGGCATTGTCCATTCGCTCCTGCCACGCTTTCAGCGCGGCGAAAACTTCATCCCGGTTATCACTCACTTACTTTTCTCCATTTTTTCGACCTTGACTTCCTCGACCACATCCGCAATCGCTAACAGCCAAGTCGCACGACCAGCCGGCAAGTTGTCCACCTGTTCAGGTGTCCATCCGAACCTATCGGCGAACTTAAAATAAAACCATTCGGTGTCTGGATATTTAAGTTCGTCAGATCTCTGAAAACCGCTTAAAACATCCTTTAAGCGGTCAAGTTGTCTTTTGGGCTATCAGGATTAAGGCGATTTTCGTCAGTATCAGCGACCTCTGGGAAAATCTCCTTTGTTAAATCCTCTGTCTGCTTCATCAAAGAAAGGTAATCAGGAATTGACAACTTTTCGATTGAATCTTCCTTGACGGATGGGATCATAAAATCGAATGACCAATCCTCAATGACTACGGCGAGCATAGCGTTACCGAGAGCGATTCCTCTTTCGGCTTTGTTTTCAATAGCATTTGCGCGCATCATCACGTTACGATCTTTTACTCGTAATTCGCTTCCCTCTTTAATAGTGACGGTTGCGCCTGACGGTAGTTTGATTTGCTTAGACATTTTTTGCCCTCTCGTTTGTTTGCCTTCTCTTTATCTTATCAAATAGGCAACAGGGGCGCGGGATTAGCGAAGGCGGGCTAATCAACCTGCCGCCCCTGTTACGACTAGATTACGCTACCGAAGTGGTAACGGCGTTTTTGATTACCCACTTGATAGGTGAATATCCAACGGTTCCGGCATCTGTAAGGTTGCCCTGCGCGTTGAAATCGACAAGCACTTCTACGAAATCCTTTGAGCGTTCAATAACTGCAAGCGTATATGCGCCCTTGGTCATTGTTGCTTGGATAGAAGTCTGTGACGCACCCGAACCAGTTGTCCAGTTAAAGACGAGAGCCGGCTGAGTATTGGTGAGGTAGTTAGTAAGTTGAGCATCGGTTTCCATAAGGAAAGTTGCCTTGCCGGTAACTTCCAATGCTCCAACGAATACAGAGTAAGGACTCTGAACATTTGAGATGCCGTAGATAGGAGTGACAGGGCGCTTCAAGTCGATATTGCCCTGAGTTGAGTTAGAGATAGTAGTACCGCCAACGCTAACTGTTCCTGTCCAGACTACGGAAGGGAGAACGGTAGAGAACGAAGGAGTTGGTGTTGAAGCAGTAGCAGATCCCCAGCCGGTTGACTTAGCATCGTATTCGAGCAATCCGTCAGCGTTCCACTTTAGCGAGAAGTCATGGAATTGGTGTCCAGCCCATGAGCGAACTCCAGCACCGTAGAAGTCTAGGATTGTGTACGCAGATGGCTGAGCATCAGCACCGGAAGTCGCAGAGTTTTTAACGGCAAGAGTGTGAACATAAGGCGCAGATCCAGTTACTACATCCTCGCCCAATACTCCAGCGAGAGGGTAGATGATGGTGTCAGCGAATACTGCTCCACCGAAATCGAAAGTTGAGTGCAAGCGACCCTGCAAGTAGTTGTAATTCTTGACAAGAGATCCACGCAAACCCTCATCATAAAGAGGCGTATAAATATCTTGCGGCTTTAGAGTGTTCGCAATAACGGGGATGTAAGCGGTCGGCGTAGTGACCGCGGTTCCCTTAGTCGTTTCTTTTGCGATTCCAATATACGAACGATGTGTATTCTGAACTGACATTTACTCACGCTCCTTGCGTTGTGTCAGACGGGGCTGACGGTGTTGGTGCATCAGGGGTAACTGGTGCGGCTGGTGTTGTTTTCTTTGGTGCAGAAGCAAGAGTAACGTCGGCTGAAATAACTTCATCCGCAGACTCGAAAGTGTCACCGGGCTTGACAGTAATTCCCAAAGTAGGGAACTCCTTAACTTCGTCGCCCGTATATTGGTACGTTGCCATTTTTCTCCTAAGCCTGAATCATTTGTGTAACATCGAATCGAATCTCCGCAAACGTTTCCGTCGCTCCACTATCGGAAGTCGAAGGCTCGCCGTACTGACATTCAATAACCGGTTCGGCTCCTTGCCAGACATTCACCTGAGAAGAATCTCCGAAGTTGTGACTAGCGCGAAGCGTGTTTTTGATGTTGTCGATAAGTGTATCAAAATCTGCCATCGCATCTTCGGCATTATTCTGAACCGAATGATGGAATACCTGCAAGATCACTTGAAAATCGACCCGCTTCCAACCGCCCGTTGCTCCACCAATAGCCAGACGGCTTTCGCGCTCGCTTGCGATAAAGATTACAGCGGCAGAGCGAGAGAGTTGTCCAGCCGTAGCATTAACCTGAAAATTAATGCGTTTTGGGAACGAGGTGAATATCTGGTTAAGCGTAGGAATATTCGCACCGGTAAGGTACGAGTAAAGGGTAGAGCGTAACTGAACGCGACCGACTGCCATTAGCGCATCCGTCGGAATGGTGCCAGAAGTTGCTTTGCCAATTCAAGATCAGAGCCGAACACGCTTCCCGCGGCTGGTCCAGCGTTAGCACGAGTCGTGATTGCCATAGTTAGGGAGTTATCTCCACGAACCTTTAGGAAATCAGTAGTCGCCAAGATAGCCGCCTCTTTAATAGCCTGAGGCATATTTCCAACGGCTACACCCGACGCATGGCTATATTTCAGGGTCGAGGTAATAGCGACTGTGCTAGATCCATAAACATACGAAGGCGAAACCACGACCTGCTCGGTATTTGCTCCATCATAAATAGTGACAACGGTTCCAGCGGTAAGCCCGATTGGGTCAATCATAGTGAACGAGGACTGACCAGCAGTAGCCGTCGAGATTAAGCCATTACAGAATCCGGCGCAGTAGTTATAGGCGGCATATATCCGTGATCTTGTAGCCGGCGGGAAGCCGAACGACAACGGACCTTGGGAAGAATAGGTAAGCCCTACCTGACTCAAAGGAAAGACGATTTGCGACTTCTCGAACCAGCAGGATTGAAGCGCGCCATCGGTCACGGCGACCATATTCGTAGGAACTACTCCATACGACAAGGAGTTCAAGGCGACGACGTTGTTGTAGTCCGGCGAAATCACCATGAAGCCCTCTTGGGTGATACGAGTACGCGACTGCTCCTGAAAGTTTTGAGCAATTAGGGGCTGATTGACGTAAATATCTATCCACGACGAAGCCCGTTGGATTACGGAAGCGAGTTCGGCATCTTGCTGAGCACTCGTTCCACCGACGACGAGGTTGTTGTAATCAATAGCAGTTGGAGCATTTTTATACTCAGCGATGGTCAGATATGACCCAGACTGAAACTGAGTTATTGGCGAAACCGCTGAGGTCATTTTTATTCTCCGTCTGTTTTAGGATCTTCGGCTTTGTGACCGCATCGTGAACATAACTTAAACCACGAACCGAATCCACACTTTTCGCAATTATACCCGCGCTCGTTATCTCCCGTGGTGTGTAATGCGAGATTGCCTTCGGTAAAACCTTCTGCCTTCAACGCCGCTATGTCTTTAGGATTTTCTGCTCTATATAACCCATCACGACCTGCGCGTAAAACTTTGCTACCGGATTGCCTTTTGATTTCAACCTCTTTAGCGAAACCATCTCTCGGTACGAGTCTTGCCATTTTTTTTGCCTCTCTTTAGTAAAGAAGGGAGAGAGCCATTACGACCCTCTCCCCCCTTCATTTGGTGATTATGCAGAAACGATACCTGAAACGGCACCATTCCAAGCAGGAGCGGCGCAGAAGAATGTACCGCGGAAGTACGTGCTGAACTCGTACGCGAACTGCGTTACTGGCCATTGAATACCCATGTAGTCGGTAACGAGGTAGTTAGCCCATACATCGCTGACCTCTGTGTCAGGAATTGGGAGTGTGTAAGAAAGAACAGGTGAAACACCCTGAGGAAGCCATGGGTGAACAGTAAGAGGAACGCTCTTGCCTGTTACTTCGTTCACGATTCCACCAACGACTGAGCCATAAGTTACACCGGAAGTTTCATCCTGTGAAATCTGTAGGCGGTAGTTAGCGTTAGCAGATCCCTTAATTGCATCTGACAACTGCTTGCGATCTGAACCGTTGATGAGAATCTCATCTGGATCAGCCTTTACAGCGTTGTAAAGATTTGCGAATACGGTCTGGTACTCAGTTCCCGGATTTGTGTTCGAGAATGTTGAGTTGATTGAGTTGTTGTAACCAGAGTTTGAACCGAGAACGGTAGGAAGAATTCCGTCGTAACCTGTTGCATAAGCAGATGTATCAGCAGATGCGCGAGATGCGGCGGCACCGGTTGTTGTGAACGCGGCGTTGTTTCCTGTAAGTCCGGTTGTTCCAGCACCCTGAATTGTGAATGTACCAGTTCCCTTAAGTGTTCCCTGATACTTCTGATTAGCGGCACCGGTAGCAGTTCCAACGTAGATGTTGTAGCCAAGTGCGCCAGCGACAGGAGTTGAAACTGTAACTGTGAGAACCTGACCAGATGCAACGACCTGTGAAGTTTCTGTACCGAGGATTGACTCACCAAAACCGGAACTTGATACGCCAGCATCAGCAGTAACGTTGATGTAGTAAGTGTTAGCGGCAAGTGCAACCTGTGAACCAGTTGTTGAAGGAGCGGCCTTGGTGAATGTTGGAGCAGAAATTGCACCAGCGTAACCTGAAGCAGTACCACGAGCCATGAGCATCATGCGCTCTTCCATCAACATTGTTGCGTAAAGTGTTGATGTTGAGGACAACTGACGGAGATCTTGGTAACCCAAGCCAGAGAAGTTAGCGTCGAATGAAACGCTATCTGAGAGTGAGTAAGAGTTGTAAGGCAGGATGATATCGTCCGATGTGTACGAAATCTTGGAACCACGCTCGAAGTTGATTGAACCGAAAGCAGTAGTCGTTGATTCAGTAATACCCGGCCAGATTTGTCCTTGTCCACCGGTACCTGTACCTGTGTAACCAGTAATACGCTTGATACGGTGCGAAGTACCGACGCCCTTCTTACGAGGGATACGGTTACGAAGTGGTGTTGGGCGAGGTGTAAGCAACTTTGCAGGTGCTTCGAGGTCGAACGCTGCGAAAGATGTGCTCAAAGGTGATGTGAGCGTAATATCCTTCTGCATGTCCTGAAGTGCAAGACGCTGTGAAGCGATTGCATTGTTCAATCCAGCAAGAGCATCTGGAGCGAGCGACTTAGTAGCCGCTAGTGCTTCGAGAGCCTGTGTAGGATCTTGTGCAGGTGTGAGTCCGTTTGTGTTTGGAAGAGAGAAAGACTTATTCAGTTCAGACTGAAACTCGTCCATCTTCTTAGCGGCCTTCTTAGGTGATACTTCATCACCGAAGAGGTCTGCCGCCTTTGGGGCTTGAAGAGCCAATGTCGTTCCTTTCGAGAGTGGGTTAGTTATCTTCGCTAACGACTTCGCCGGCTTTCTCGAGGTATTCCTTTTCGAGAGCCTTGTAGCCTTTAACGAGAATTGGGTCTGAGGTCGCTGATGCCTTTAGTCGGTACTCAGCGGCTTTGATTAGGAGTTCGTTTGAATCAGTTACGGCAACGCGACCAGTCCGCTTCGGACCACCGGCAACCGCGGCTGACTTAGCAATTACGAGTTCCGATTCAAGAGCCATCGCCTTATCTTCAACCGCCTTTTTTGCGGATTGAAGTTCAGCAATCTCAGCCCTGACACTATCGGTGGCACTCTTTACTGCTTTCTCGATGATAGCCGTTACTGACTTCTCATCAAGAATCTCGGTTTCGACTACTTCCTCAGTAGCCTCATCTGCCTTAGCATCTTCTACGAGATCTTCGGCAGGGGTTTCAGCGGGAGCATCTTCGCCCTCGGCTGACTTAATAGATCCAGCATTTTGCTCAGGGGTAATGATAGTCGCGGTGGATACGTTTGACGTTGTAGAGATGCCGCCATTATTTCCAGCAATCTGAACAGTCGTCTTGCCGTGATTATCTCCGACCTGACCGCAACCACATTCGAGGCACTTGCCTACGAACTTCATAGACATTTTTGTGCAACCCTTACAGATCTTGTCGTCGCAACCGCCATCCTTCTGACAAGCAACACAGCCGTCGCAGTCACAACCGGCTGAACCATCTTCGTCCATATCGTCGCCCTTAGCGGCAAGGTTAAGGAGCGAGCCACCAAGAGCCGCCTCGTTATCCTCGTCGAGTTCGCCATCACGGAAACTGAAAAGATGCTTTAGAGCAGAGAGCAGAGTGTCAATATCGTCACGCTCGTCTGAATCTGAATCAGCAATTTCGCTGGCTTCGGAAATAATGAGTTGAGCGATTCCACGACGAGCCAAGTCGTATGATGCTTGGTCAAACTTCTTAGAGTCTGCGAAGATTTCTTTGATTACATCTGCGAGCATTGACTTATCCTTTTTAGTAGTTTTTGCTGATTTTGTTTTTCCTTCGACTTTATCTGCGAGAGCATTTAGGGCTGATGCCGCTGAGGAGAAAGTTTTTCCTGTGCCGTCAGTTAAAACTGAAGCCGCGCTACGCATAGATTCAGCGGCGGCAGAATTATTGCCACCGAGTAAATTCGAATGAGCGTCTTGAAGATGACCCTGAGCATCGTCTTTTGCCTGAGCAATATCCATGACGCGAGCAGACATAGGCTGACCTTCAACACGATCCTTCATGAAAGCCTGACTGTAAGCCTGAGTGATGTTATCTTGAATTTTTCCAAGTTCAGCGCCATGTTCACTTCCGGAAGGTTGCCAATCTTTTCCGCCCTGTTCCGGACCTTGACCTGAGCGGCCGCCGCCATCTCCAGAACTGAAACGACCACGCTCATCGTGATTTTCGTTTCCTTTTTCAATGAATTCTTCAACCTTGACAAGATTAACTTCGCCTTCAACGCTCTTAGCGAGCATCAACTTAGCGTTAGGATTTGCAGGGCGGTCCACGAGTGACACTTCAACGATTTGTCCGTCAATGATTCGACCATTAGCGGCCTTCTGGTCACGAACAACGCGTGGAGATTTGATACCGATAGAGAATCCTTTGAGAACTCCGGACTCGACCTTCTTAACGCTTACAGGATCTACAACGAGAACGGAGATGTAATGTCCATCCGGCTTTGACTCGTACTCCTTAGCAACTCCGGCGGCAATCGAAGAGTGTTGTTCACGGATATTTCCACCGGACTTAAACCACTCAGGCATCGCGCTAGAAAGCCATGCGTCGTCGCAGATTTGCTGGTCAATATCTAGCGAATCGTCTGTAGCCTTACCATAAACAAGGAGCGAGCCGTCGTCTTGCTTTTCCTGCTTAATAATTGCGGCATACGAGTTTGTAAAATCTGCCATTGTTGATTTCTCCTTATCGAACTTTGATGCAACACTTTCAGCCCATGACTTGCCAGCATCCCCGCCCCACGCATCCCAAGCGACACGCCCCGGTGACGGAAATCCTTTTTCGCCCTGATTAAATCCTTCTGCTTTCTTATCAACTTCATGACGAGCGAAGAAACTAACCATTCGCATAATGGTATCGCGAGATATTCCTTCGCGTCGTGATAGTTGTCCGGCTCTCGTCCTTCCGGTGCTAGTGAATCCCCCTCCGGCATGACCGTCAGAGATCCATCCGAGCGCACGCTTAGCGGCTTCGGCTACTCCAGCGGGTGGTGTAAAGGTTTCGCTCATTTTTACGCTGAGTAAATAACCGATACTGCGCCGGTTGAAGTACCCGCGGCTGAAACTGCATAGAGAGAATCATTACCGTGCATCCATATTTGGACACTACCTGCTGCGGCAAGATTTTGGCCACCATTTACACCAACTGTATTTGTTACCGCATTGTCGCC